>OIZF01000090.1_pt1 | contig 59968 bp, 49 predicted proteins | sample 1588471 | NCBI WGS metagenome assembly OIZF01 (sample SAMN03283279) | human gut metagenome | biome: human-associated habitat; material: feces | host: Homo sapiens | place: Peru | collected 2012
AGAGTACAAGCGCAAGTGTAGAAGAATCACAGAGTGTATCAACAAGCGTAAGCTTGAGTGAGAGTACAAGTGCAAGAGTAGAAGCATCACAGAGCACATCAACAAGTGTAAGCATGAGTGAGTCACAGAGTACATCATTAAGTGTAAGCCAGAGTGAAAGTACAAGCGCAAGTGTAGAAGAATCACAGAGCACATCAACAAGTGTAAGTGCATCAGAGAGTGTATCAACAAGCATAAGTGAATCACAGAGTGTAAGTGCAAGCCAGAGTGCATCAGCAAGTGCAAGCGAGAGTGCATCAGCAAGCATAAGTGAGTCACAGAGTGTAAGCACAAGCCAGAGTACATCAGCAAGTACAAGTACATCAGAGAGCACATCAGCAAGCGAAAGTACTTCAACAAGTACAAGTACATCACAGGCAGATACATTAACACCAGGAAATAATGCTGAAACAGCGGCTGATACAGCATATATTGCACCAACAATTACTGATAATGCAGCACCACTTGCACCAAATGTAGATGGAACTGCAGTAGATGGAACAGCAACAGATGGAACTGTAGCAAATGGGGCAGTTACTGCACCAGCAGGACAGATTGATGATGTAGCCGATATGGATGAAATAGTTGGACAGCCAGAGGAAGTAACACAGATTGAGGATGAAGATACTCCTCTTGCAGCAAGTGTTAAACCGGCTGATGGTATCAGAACATGGTGGAGCTGGCTTGTAGCAGCGGTAGCGGCTATAACTGGAAAAGCAGCATATGATAACAGAAGAAGAAAACCAGCAAAGAATGGAAAATCTGACAATCCAGACGAAAAGAAATAATAAAACAAAATAATTTATAATATGAGTGACCGCCTTATGGTGGTCACTTATATTGTAAAAGGAAAAAGAGGCTTTTTTTGAAGAATATAGAGAACGAAAAAGAACATGTTTTAAGATATAAAATATTATATTCAGTCATGATTATGTTTGTTTACATGGTTGGGAGAAATATTCCTCTGTATGGTGTAGATATTACTCATTATAAGGAGATAGAGGTTAATGCACAGACAATCATGATGCAGGCAATGACGGGAGATATGCAGAACTGTTCTATATTTATTCTTGGACTATGGCCATCCATGATGGCTTCTATTCTCGTTATGGTAGTAGTGGCTGTTCTTACATTAGATAAGACCAGAAAAATGTCTCCGAAAAAGATAAATATGTGGACAATTGTTCTTACAATGATATTTTCGGCGATACAGGCATTCGGAAAAGTGCAGTCTTTAGTTTATAAAGAAAATGTGTTATCAATATCTGAAACAAAATTTATTGTGTTTGTGGAACTGATAACAGGAATGCTTGTTATTATGTATATGTGTGACCGCGTAACGAAGTATGGAATTGGTGGAAGAACAAGCATTTTTATTATAAACATTTTAGAAGGTATGCTGACTATGTTTATAAAAACGACACCTGATAAACTTTTGATTCCAATTATAATAAGTATTGTTGGAATTATTGTTATGCTTGTGTTGGAAACCACAGAAAAAAGAATTGCTGTACAGAGGGTTTCGATTCATAATATATATGCAGACAAGGATTATATTGCATATAAGTTAAATCCGGCAGGAGCAATGCCAATGATGTTTTCTTCTGTAGTTTTTCTGATTCCACAGATGTTTTGTATGGTGCTGGAAGGAATTGCTCCAGAGAATCAAATGATTAAGTGGATTACAGAAAATATGACACTTACAAAACCATTGGGAATATGGGTGTATATGGTTATTATCTGTATTCTTACAATAGTATTTTCGTTTATAATGTTATCTCCGGGTAATACTGCGGATAATTTGCTGAAAACAGGCGACTCTATTCTGGATATATATGCGGGTAAGCAGACAAAAAGATATCTGCTAGGAAATGTACTGGCACTTTCAATGTTTAGTGCTATTGTGATGGCAGTGACACAGGGGATACCGTTATTTTTGCAGTTTGGGAATTATATAGATCCTTCATTGGTTATGCTGCCGTGTTCTGTTATGATGTTCACAGGAATGTGGATTTCACTGTACAGAGAAGCTTTAGTTTACAGAAATATGGACAGGTATAAAGCATTTATATAGCGACATACAAAAATATGTAATGGAGATAGTGATGTTATATTTTATTCCAGCATGGTATAAAGAAAATAATTGGAATGAAAATGAGCAGGTATGGTATAGAAGGAAATTAAAGTCAGAGTTTGATGAGACAATTAAGCAGATTACGCTGTTTCACAGAAATGTAAAAATTCCTTATCGTATAATTGTACTGGCATTTTCTCCGAATCTGAGACATTTTTTGCACAGACAGGGAATGTACAGGGCAGCGCATTGGAGTTGTTTTGATGCAATGCTACAGATTAAACGAAAGAAAGCAGAAGTTTTGTCTTATAATGACATGGACTGGCCGGAAGGAATAGAGTTTGTTTATTCGCCGTTTGCGGTAAATGCGTTTCTGTATGGAGATAAGTATGCATTGATTGATTTTGGAGAGAATGGAAATCCTATTTCAGTCAGCCGGTACAGTGGTGGAGAACTTACCTGCAAAAATTATTATGATGACAGGGGCTTTATGGCAATGACTGTTATTCATGAGGGCGGTAAAGAAAAGTACCGGGATTATCTGATGGAAGATGGAACATGGAAGCTGAGACAGTATGTACAGGATGGGCATGTTGAAGTGAATCAGGATTGCCCGGAATATGATATTGAAGATAAGACAGGTGTGAGGAAGATATCTTATCAAAGGGCAGTATATCAGTCTATGGAGGAAGTGATAGAAGAAGTTTTGTCTAATTATCTGAAAATGACGGATGAGAAGGACAAATTCTTTGTAGCAGCACATGAGCTTCATATGAGAATGTTAGACAGATGCCTGATAAATAAGAAAACAGTTATTACATTTTTTGGTGACAGGTATGATTACAGGAAGCTCTCAGAGCTTTCAGGGTTTATGCAGAGAGCACTTTATGTAATTGCTGATTCAGAACAGACACAGATAAAGATTAAGGAGAATCTGGGCAATGTGCCGGTGAATATAAAGAATATTTCACCTTATGATACACGAATGGATTTTGGAATCAGTCAGCAGCTAAAGGTGCAGAATATTCTGATGCCTGTGGATGGAATCCCTGAAGAAGAACTAAGAGAAATAATTCTCGAGGTATCCGCATATATGCAGGAAAATCAGCTTGCAAGGGTGCATTTGTTTACGCGTAATGCAGCATGGGGATATGAAGATGAATTAAAAAATCAGGTTGCCATGATATTAGAAGAAGCCGGTATTGCAAGAGAATGGGTAATTGGAGATAAAAATGCAGCAGATTCTTCACTACATTTTTATGTAGATGTATGTGTTGATGAGAGGACAATCAGTCAATGTATTAATGAGCAGAGAGTAATACTTGATTTGCGGAGAACCACAGATGTGTATGTTTTTGTTACTGCTATCAGTAAAGGTGTACCACGAATAAGTATGAGCTATGATGAATATTTTGAACATGGAAAAAATGGATATATAATTAATAATTATCATAAAATACGAGAGGCGCTTTCATATTATCTTGATAATTTTGAAAACTGGAATGCAGCACTAGTGGCATGTTATGAAATTGGTCAGAGGTATACTACGGATGTGTTATTAAAGGTTTGGAGAGAGGTGTTAGACATAAATGAATAAAATATATGTCCTTTTTTTAGGAACTGATAACTGGTCCTTGAAACATACAATTCCCCAACATGTAGAATACTTATTTTGTGATAATTTATACAATCTGTCTGATAAAGAGCAGAAAAGGATTGCGGATGCCGTGATATTAGACCGCAATATTTTTTCGGAAGAAATAGAAGGATTGAAGAAAATTACAAGAGGATACTGTCTGTTTGCAACTGAACATGTTGATATGCAGGATACATGTACGGCGGAATATTTTGAGGGCAAAATGGGGCAGTTTCTTTACACGGGTGATTTAGAGCTTTTTATGACAGAAGAAACACCGAAATTATTTAATTACTCATATGGAGAGAAGTTTTCGCCTAATGCACTGGCAGTAAGCCGTTCTTTTAATGGAAGCATTTCATGCATGGGAAATTATGACCTATTGTTAGAGGGAAATTTTGGTGATGAGTTTGCACAGATTGCATATTGGAGAAATACAATTCCGGTGTTTGCTGATCAGAGCATAGACCTGTATCTGGAATATCAAAAGACTGGTACAGTGCAGATAAAACTTCGTGTAATTCAGTTTTACAATGGTTCAGTTGATGGTGTCAGGAAAATCTGGGAGTTTGATGAAAATGAACTTGCAGATGTAGTTACAATCGGAAAAGAGAAAGAGTATGGACCGGTTTTTATATCAATCCTGGCAAAGGGTGAAGGCAGGTTTAATATAATTTCATTGCATGACAGACATTCAAGGAATGGCAGGGGGTATTTCATTCCGGGTGGTGAAAGACTGGTAACTTCTAAAGGTGAAGAAATTTTTTCTTATTTTGAAAAAGGAGATATGAAACCGCCACTGGCTGTTTATTTTTCAGGATATCGTACGCAGGAAGGATTTGAAGGCTATTATATGATGCGTAATTTCGGGTGCCCTTTTATATTGCTGACAGATCCGCGTTCAGAGGGAGGAGCCTTCTATGTCGGAGACGATGAATTTGAATCAATGATTCTGGATGAGATTAGAAACAGAATGACACAGCTGGGATTTTCGAATAGTGATGTTGTGCTGACAGGTGCATCCATGGGGACTTATGGTTCTTTATATTATGGCTCAAGGATGATGCCACATGCGCTGATTCTTGCTAAACCATTAACAAATATGGGAACTGTGGCTGAGAATGAACGAATTGTGCGTACAGGTGGATTTGGAACATCTCTAGATATTTTATTAAAAAATTATGGCTCTCTTGATGCAGAGGCAGTTGAAGCATTTGATAAAAGGCTGTGGGAATATTTTGATGAGGCGGACTGGTCGCGTACAAAGTTTATTGTTTCTTATCTGTACGAGGATGATTATGATCCAGATGGATACTATAACATTTTAACACATTTGAAATCAGATGGAGTTGAAGTGTTTGGAAAAGGCAGTCATGGCAGGCATACTGACAACAGTGCTGTAGTTATGGAATGGTTCAAAAGCCAGTATGAGAAGCTGTTGGAGGAAGATTATGGAAGGCAGCGGAGGAGCAGATAAAAATGTTGCATGATAAATGGAAAGTACGCTGGAGAGAATTCACAGCCGATACATATACATATGGTTCGGTTATTAAGTTTTGTGATGATGGTGCAGTAATATTTCAAAACCGTCTGATTCCGCCTGGAACGGTAATTCACAAGTGGTATTCGAAAACGAATTTTCAGATTAATAAGATAGAACCATCACTTCCATTGATTGATGGAGAAAGAGCGTATTCGATAACATTGAATGTTGAAATAGAAAATGAAAATAGTGATGTGCTGATGTTAAGAATTGTTTTTTATGACAGGTATGATAAAGAGGCAGAGAGTATTATTGTGCGTGGCAGAAAAGCATTTTTTAAACCATCAGTCAAAACATACAGTTATTGCGTTGAATTGATTAATGGCGGAGAGGCCGATTTTAAGTTCCATTCATTTGATATAGAAGAAGTTTCGAAGGAAGAGTTTGATGAAGAGCAGGAAAGAATTACGAGACTTAAAGAAGATTCTGATAAAAGTAAAAAAAAGAGAAGAAAGCATAAAAAATCTGAGTGATACGGAATTGTCAGGCATGACAGAAAAGTTTAAGAAGCGTTATCAGGAAGGTGAAAGTCTTGATCACATGCTACCGGAGGTATTTGCAGTAATGATGGAAGCTGATGAGAGAGTGCTAAAAAAAAGACCGTATGATGTACAGGTTATGGCTGGAATTGCACTGCATCAGGGGTATATGGCAGAAATGAACACAGGAGAGGGAAAGACGCTCTCAGCTACACTGCCGCTTTATCTGAATGCGCTGACAGGCAGAACCTGTGTCCTTGTAACGACTAATGATTATCTTGCATCCCGTGACGGAGAAGAAATGAGTGCTGTGTATAATTTTATGGGACTGACATGTTCGTATCCCGATACCAGCCAGAAAGAAAGAACTGACGACGAAAAGAAATTATTCTATGCAGCGGATATTGTTTACACAACAAACAGTATTTTGGGATTTGATTATCTTTTCGATAATCTTGTAAAGAAGAAGGAAGATCGTTTTTTATGTGATTTTCATTATGTAATTATTGATGAGGCTGATTCCGTGCTGTTGGATTCGGCAGTAATGCCTCTTGTTATTTCAGGAGTGCCTCGTGTACAGTCGAATTTATATAATGTCTGCAATTTCTTCGTAACTACACTTGTAGAAGATCTTGATTATAAAGAGGATGATGGTGCTGTCTGGCTGACTCCAAAGGGAGTGAAGTTTGCAGAGAATTTTTTTGGGATTTCTAATTTTTATGGAAAAGAGAATTTTGAAATTAACCGTCATGTTACACTTGCGCTCAGGGCACATAAGACGCTCAAAGACCAAAAAGATTATGTTGTTACAGACGAGGGAAAGGTTGAATTGTTTGATGGGGCGACCGGTAGATTGATGCATGGTGTAAAACTGCGTGGAGGTCAGCATCAGGCAATTGAAGCTAAGGAAAAAGTTGAAATTTCACAAGAGTACAGAACAGTTGCATCTGTTACTTTCCAGAATCTTTTTATGATGTTTGATAAGATGGCAGGTATGAGCGGAACGATTATGGATGCAAAGGACGAATTGTCTGATATTTACCACAAGCGTGTAATCAGGATACCAACTAATAAGCCAGTTATAAGGGAGGACAGAAAGGATAAATATTATCCTAATGCAAGACAGCAGTTCTGGCAGGCAGCGGATGATCTTATAAGAATACATGCTACGGGACAGCCGGTTCTTGTTGTGCTTAATTCTGTTTCAGATACAGACCTTTTTTCAAGGCTTCTGATTCAGAAAAATGTGCCGCACAATGTGTTGAATGCCAGTAATGCTTTCTGGGAAGCACAGATAATTGCTGGAGCGGGACAGTTAAATGCTGTTACAGTTGCAACCACTATGGCAGGACGCGGAACAGATATTAAGCTTGGAAAAGGTGTAAGAGAACTGGGTGGACTTGCGGTTCTTGGTGTAGGAAGAATGGATAATTCAAGGTCAGAACGACAGGCAAGGGGCCGTGCGGGACGACAGGGGGATCCGGGCTTCAGCCAGTATTATGTAAGTCTTGAGGATGATATAGTTGGAGCGGAAGATAATGATAAGATTCAAAAGTATATTGATGAAGAGAAGAAAATCTCAAAACACAGATTAAAACGAATTATTAACCAGAGCCAGAGATTAAAAGTAGAAATGGATGAAATGGGGCGTAAAAAATCTGTTCAGTATGATGAAGTACTTAAAAGGCAGAGAAATCTGATATATGAGACAAGGTCGCGGCTTCTTGAAGGTGAGAGCATAAAGGAAGATAAGATATTTGAAATTGCCAGGGAGAATATCAGAGATTATCTTGAAAGCCATAAATATACAGAAAGTTCCGATTTGAACCGCTATATTCTTGATAACATAGCTTATTCACTGGATGATGGATTGGAGAAAATAGAATCTGGAGATAAAAGGTCAGTTGAAAGGTATCTTCTTGGCAGAGTCAGGGAAGGTCTGGCATCACAGAAAGAGACAATTCATGATGAAGAGATGTATAAGCAATTTGTAAGGGAAGCAATATTAGCAGCTGTGGATGAAGGCTGGGTAGAGCTTATTGATTATCTTGAACAGTTAAAATATGCAGTTGCAGGAAGAGCTTCAGCACAGAGAAATGTTATGTTTGAGTATCAGAATGAAGCTTTCGAATCGTATTTGGATACAGAGAAAGTGGTAAAAAGAAATATCATAAGAAATATTTTATTAAGTGATGTGAAAGTAGATAGTGAACAGAAATTAAAAATCGTGTACCCATAGATGGTCATGTGCAGGAGAAAAGTATGGTATATAATTTTAATTTAGGAATTGGATGGGCAAGCAGCGGTGTAGAATATGCTCAGAGTTATAGGGCAAATCTGTTGAGAAAAGCAGGAATTCCGGCAAAATTTATTTTTACAGATATGTTTCCTACAGAGAATATTGAACATATGACAAAAAATATAGGATTTCCTGATGAGGAAGTTGAATGGCTGTATACATTTTTTACAGATACAAAAATATCTCCGGTAACATTTACGCTTGGAGATTTTGAGAAGACACTGCCACAGGGCAAATATACTTTTTCAAGAGATGGGAAAACATGCAGGTATGTATTTGAAGAAAAACCGATGTTTTATACTGTGTACATGGTAAATGAAAACAGTGACTCTGTTCATCGCGTAGAAATTGTTTCCAATGGATGTCTTATAAGGAAAGATTATTATACTTACTGTAAAATATATTCAGAGTATTACGGACCGCTTGATGGAAAGGCTCATATGTATGGAAGAAGCTTTTTCAATGAGGATGGTTCAATCGCTTATGAGGAAGTAAATGATGATGACAATGTCTTTTTTAAATTCAAGGATGCGGTACTGTATTCAAAAGAAGAACTGGTTGGATATATGGTAAAGAAACTGAATCTTACTGAAAAAGATGTTGTTATAATTGACCGTTCATCGGAGATTGGACAGGCAATACTTGAAAATTGTGGAAATGCAAGAGTTGGGATAGTTGTGCATGCAGATCATTTTAGTGAGGGAAGTACAGACGAAAGTAATGTCCTCTGGAATAATTATTATGAATATGCATTTGCCCAGGCGAAACATATCAGCTTTTATGTGACGGCTACAAAAGCACAGAAATGCCTTATGGAAGAGCAGTTCAAGAAGTATTATGGGGAAATACCGGATATTGAAGCAATTCCTGTTGGGAGTCTTAATGAGCTTAAGTATCCGGATGAACCAAGAAAGCGTCATTCAATTATAACAGCATCAAGACTTGCAGGAGAAAAACACTGTGACTGGATTGTTGAGGCTGTTGCGATGGCAAGAGAGAAAGTACCAGATATTTCACTTGATATTTATGGCAGGGGAGCAGAAGAGGGGAAAATAAGAAGTACCATAGAAAAATACGGTTGCAGTGACTGTATAAGGCTTATGGGACAGCATAACCTTGATGATGTCTATAAGAAATATGAGGCATATGTAGCGGCATCACAAAGTGAAGGCTTCGGACTTACACTTATGGAAGCTATAGGCTCAGGTCTTCCGCTTATCGGTTTTGATGTAAGGTATGGTAATCAGACCTTTATTGATAACGGAAAGAATGGCTATAAGATTAAAATTGATGATGAAATGGATCAGAAAAAGAAAATAGCACTTCTTACAGAGTATATAGTAAAGCTGTTTACAGAAGACGATATGGAAGCATTTTCTAAACATTCATACGAAAAAGCGAAAGAATTTATGACAGAGGAGGTAATGAACAGGTGGATAGAACTTCTAAAATAACATTGCTTTTTGATACCTTTTCTGCTGAAAGCAGAAATTTATATGAATCTTTCAAAAATGCAGGAATTGATTTTACAGCAGCTGTAATTGATGATGATGGATTTCTGCCTGAGTCAGTTTTATCTGCATATGGCTTTTTCTTAGGATATGAAAGCAGAGTGGAAAAGCCGTGTAAGCCACGGTATTTCAATCAGATTGACATACCTGAATATTGGCGCATTGAGGGAAGTAATACAAATGCAAAGATAATGAATCACAATAAAGAAGTGGCACATATTTTTTATACAGAGCCAAAACATCGCAGGAATGTTAAGGTTGTAGACTGGCTGGATGATAAAGGCGTTGTTCGGCTGTGTGAACATTATAATAAGTATGGAGATATATACTGCCGTACGATTTTTAATAAGAAAGGGCAGAAAGCAGTACGGAAATTTTATTCTGCACAGGGAAAAGAGGTTATTCTGGAAAACTTTGTTACAGGTGATATTCTTGTGTCATGGCAGGGCAGAGACTGGATATTCAGGAATAAGACTGATTTTGTAAAATTCTTTATCCAGTGTGCGGGACTTGAAGATACAGCAATTTATTTTAATTCATTGTCGTATCCTTTCTTTGTTTCACAGTCATTGTCACAAAATGGATATAAAGATATATTATTCTGGCATGAACCTGTAGGAAATGAGATTCCGGGAAATATGCAGATTATTCTGAAAAATCAGGCAACAAGAGCCAGAACAATTTATGTGCAGCGTAGGGAGTCTTATGAGAAGCTGATTAGACTTGGAGCTTCTCCGGATATAGTTAAAGAATTAGGTTATGTGTATAGTTTTGTAAGGGAGAATCATCATGGACAGGATATTCTGATATGCACTAATTCAGAACGGATTGCTCATATTAATGAATTGGTACGGGCTGTTCCAGATATGCATTTTCATATTGCTGCAATTACAGAAATGTCTTCAAATCTGATGTCTGTGGGGAAATATGAAAATGTTTCACTGTATCCTAATGTAAAAGAAAAAGTTCTGGATAAGCTGTTTGAAAAATGTGATATATATCTGGATATTAATTATGAGGGAGAAATTGCAGATGCTGTACACCGCGCATTTTTAAATAATCAGTTGATTATAGGCTTTGAAGAAACAATGCACAATGCATATTATACAGCTGATACTAATACTTTTGCCGAGAAAGATTATGCAGACATGGCAGAGGCATTGAATATTATATTACAGGCACCTCAGATGATAGATAAAGCCTTACAGATGCAGAGAGACTGGGCTGTTGCAGCAAAGGCAGAGGATTATAATATATTATGCCAATGAATAACAGACGGGTATGAAAATAATAATAAGGAGATTATAAAATATGAGTAATGAATTTAGAAAAAACGAGAAGAAAATGGAACATATTTTTAATGAAAAAGAGAAAGAGATTATTAATGAAAAAAAGGCAAAAAGAAGAACTCTTACAATTTTAGGATACATTTGTTTTATTATCGCTCTGATAGCTGTGCTTCCAGTAATTTTATCGCCAATTTTCGGAAGACATGCATATCTGAATGGAACAGATTCAACAGGAAATATATCTAAATACGGAAGTCTTGTTTATGTAAAAGAAATTGATAATGCTTCATTTGTAGATGGAAATATTGTAGCTGTTACTAATGAGAATAAGAACAGAACAGTGGATGTTTATTATGTTGAATCAAATAATGGCTCTGACACACTTACATTGCGTACAGGAGATATTGTCAGCTATAATCAGGTAAAGGGAAAGGTTGTGGCAAAGACACCATTTATCGGATATTTAAGCCAGCTTTGCTTTTCAGTAGTGGGAATCATTGTGCTTGTAGTTTTATTTGCAGTGGGATTAGTGTTAATGATGTATGTTAATAAGATAAGCAAAGAAATTAATCAGATGGTGGAAGACCAGAACATACAGGCATAATGTCTAGATGTTATGGATAAACAAATAATATATTGATTACGGCATGTTCTGTTATTTTAGGCAGGACATGCTGTTTTTTTATGCTGTTTTTGATATAATGATTACAAATTGTCAGGGGGTAAATATAATGGACGGAAAGAAAAAGAAGATATTGATTATTGCTTTGATAGCAGCGTCTGTGGTAATTATAACCGGGGTAATTGTGACATTTGCAGTATTATCAAAATCAGGAAAACATAAAGGAAATGTTAATGCAGAAAGTACGGTGAATAATGAGAAACAGACTGGTTCTGTGACAGAGGCAGCTAAGGCAGATGAGAGAAAACAGGTACAGACATATGTAACAATGCAGTTTAAGCAGTCTAATTCGTGGGAGGGTAATGGCAGATTTTATGCACAGTACGACCTTGTGATTGATAATAAAGAGGCGGTAAAGATATCGGACTGGACATTTAAGCTTAATACCATAAGTGGTACAACTTTAGAGCAGAGCTGGAACTGTACAGTTGATACATCTGATTCAGAGTGGAGAGTTGTGCCTGTCGATTATAATAAGATAATTGAGAGTCAGGCTCAGATGAATAGTGTCGGATTCATTATAAGTTCTGCGTCTAAGGAGGGACTTACGAAATATACACTTGATTTCAAGCTTGAATCAGGTGTGGAGATTGTGCTTGCTAATGATGGAAAGGCATATAAAGCAGGAGAAGAAATTGCTGATTCAAGTGAAGAGTCAACAGCAGCACAGCCAGAAGATATGAAGCCGTCAGATGGAAATACAGCACAGCCGGGTGGAAGTGATTCTGGAAATGATTCAGGAAATAACTCTGATACAGGAAGCAATGCAGGCATAGTCACAACAGTTCCAACAGGAAGACTTCAGGTATCCGGCACGAAATTAACTGACGAATCAGGTAACATTATCCAGCTAAGAGGGGTAAGTACACACGGAATATCATGGTTTCCAGACTATGTTAATTATGATGCATTTGCAACCTTAAGGGACGACTGGGGTGCAAATGTAGTGAGAATTGCTATGTACCCTGAAGAATATAATGGATATCTTTCAGGTGGAGACAAAGTGGCATTAAAGCAGATTATTGATAACGGTGTTAATTATGCAACAGAGCTTGGAATGCATGTAATTATAGACTGGCATGTGCTTAATTATGCACCATCAAGACACACTCAGGAGGCGTGTGATTTCTTTGCAGAAATGGCATCTAAGTATTCAGGCCATGACAATGTAATATATGAAATATGTAACGAACCTGTTGGTGCTGACTGGAATTCAGACATTAAGCCGTATGCAGAGACTGTAATAGGTACAATAAGACAATTCGACGATCATTCACTTATACTTGTAGGAACTAATACATGGTCACAGGATGTTGACAGCGTTGTCGGCAATACGCTTGATGATGGAAATGTTATGTATGTGGCACATTTTTATGCAGGAACACATAAAGAAAATATAAGAAATAAGATAAGCACAGCACTTAATGCCGGAGTTCCAGTGTTTATCAGCGAATGTAGTATATGTGATGCATCAGGCAACGGTGGAATAGATTATGCATCTGCCAACGAGTGGCTTGACTTCATGAACAGCAATCAGTTGAGTTTTATTGCATGGAGTCTTAGCAATAAAGCGGAAACCTCAGCACTTATATCATCAGGCTGCAGTGCCAAGAGCGGCTGGAGTGATGGTGATTTGTCTGAGACTGGAAGATGGTTTAAGAGTGCGATATCGGGAAGGTAGTGCTTTTTATAAAGGTGTATAGGAGAGGATGTAAAATGGGAACAATTATTTTGTATCATGGAACTCCTGATTATGTTGTAAATCCAGTGTTTGGTGGCGGTGATGATAAACATGATTATGGAAAAGGATTTTATCTTACGGAAAATGTTGAACTGGCTAAAGAATGGGCAGTATGCAGACCTAATGAGATTAATGGCTGGGTTCATAAGTATGAATTAGAATATGATGATTTAAAAATACTGGATTTTCAGCAGAAAGATGTTTTGGCATGGTTAGCGGAATTGATGAAACATAGAGAAGCGGCGGACTCTAAGCGTTACAGAATGCTTGCAGAAAAATTTATTAACAAATATGGTATAGATACAAGTGAATATGATGTTATTAAAGGCTGGAGAGCTAATGCATCATATTTTTATATAGCCAAAGAATTTGTAAGAGACAATATTGATATGGATATACTTGAAGAATTGCTTGCGTTGGGTGGACTGGGAATCCAATATTGTATTAAGTCTGAAAAGGCGTATTCAAGGTTACATGAAATTAAAGAAGATATTTTATCAGTTGATTATAGAGAATTCAATGATAAATATAATGAAAGAGATGTCAGAGCAAGAAAAAATATGAGAGATTTAGTAGATTCAGATGCCAATAAGGTAACGAATGTATTCAGTACATTGTTTGAGAGGTGATTAGTGTGAGAGCGTATCCAGAAGTTTATTTGAATGATGTTGTAGAGAATCAGGGTAAATTATTTGATTTTGTTGCACAGGAATTTCCAGATAAAGATACAGAAGATTTTATCAGGACATATATGAATAGTAAGACCAGAAAAAATATTGATGAAGCAAAAGCATATGTAAATACAATGAGTGCAAAAGAATTATGGAAATATTTTACAGAAACGGAAGGCTATATTTTAAAATCAGGGAGTGCAATAGAAGGGTTTATGCCTGACTGGATAGGTGAATTCTATGCATATTATCAGTGGTTTTATAATATACCAAGTAATCTTGTTGTACAAAAGATATCAGTTGATTTCTTGAAAAAAGCATATTATGGGCTTCATGACCTTGAATTGAATTTAGCAGTGCAGAAAGTTGGAGAAGTTTAATGGATATAAAATGTTTTCATAATCCAGATGAAGAAAATGGATATTTAAGCAATTGGTTTTTATCTCATTTTTCTATAGAGGGAATTAAATATACATCTATGGAGCAATATATGATGTATAAGAAGGCGGTCTGCTTCGGGGATTATGAAGTGGCAAGGCATATTTTACATACAGATGAAGTGGCAAGAATTAAGCAATATGGACGAAGCGTTTCTGGATATAATGATAATATATGGAGTGGAATTCGCCAGATTATTGTTTATGATGGTTTAATGGAGAAGTTCTCACAGAATGAGGAATTGAAAAAGAGTTTATTGGATACAGATGATGCAATTCTGGCAGAATGTGCTGTAAGAGATTGCATATGGGGAATCGGATTATCGATGAAAGATGATAGAAGGTTTGATATCTCCCAATGGAAAGGACAAAATTTATTAGGATATACATTAATGATGGTCAGAAACAGATTAAGATAAATGGAAAAGAAAGAAGGCTAACCATGAAAAACCGTATTTTAACATACAGAAAATACATAGATTCATTGTTACAGTCAGATAAGGACTGCGACTGGAAATACATCAAGCAGGAGCATCTTACACAGGTGGCATTCTTTCAGCATGAAAGGCTTGTGCATTTGATTGTAACCATAACATTTGCAATATTGGAACTGCTTACAGTGTGTGCATATGTGATAGTAGGGGCAATTGACTCTGCATTAAGTATGCCTCTGCTTGTCCTTGCAATTGCAATACTTATCCTTCTTGTTCCATACATCAAGCATTATTATCTGCTTGAAAATGAGGTGCAGAAAATGTATAAGCAGTATGACAAGATATGTGAAAAGGAACGGAAATTATGATAGCTGTTGTTGAAGATGAGAAGGAATTATGCGAAAGCCTTAAGCTTTTGCTGACTGATAAGGGGTATGAGATAGTTACTGCCGGAAGCTGCGGTGAGGCAGATAAATTTATTGGCAATCCGCAGATAGATATGTTTCTGTTAGATGTCAAGCTTCCTGATGGAAGCGGATTTGATATATGCCGGAAGATAAGAAAATCAAGCGAAGTGTCGGTTATATTCTTAACCTCATGTGATAATGAGGAAGAGATAGTTACAGGGCTTGATATAGGTGCAGATGATTATATAACAAAGCCGTTTTATACGAAGGAACTGCTTTCAAGAATAAGTGCCAACTTAAGAAGAAGCAAGTTCAATGCAGGCAATATCTATAAGAAGGGCGATATTGTCGTTGATTTTGACAGATATAAGATAAGCCGTCATGGTGATGAACTAAATATATCGACTAACGAATTCGATATTGTAAAAATGCTTATAGAGAATAAAGGCAGAGTCGTAAGGCGTGATGCTATATATGAAAAAATATGGGATATTCACGGTAATTTTGTGGAATATAACACGCTTACTGTTGCAATGAGTAGAATAAAAGCAAAACTTGGAACATATGGTGAGAAGCATCAGCAATACATTGAGACTATAAGAAATGTGGGCTACAGGTGGATTGACTAATAACTTTCAGGGGGATTTATGGATAACACTGTTAAGAAGAAACTGTCTTTATTCAGAAAAAGACAGACTGTTTTCGTTATTATATATGGATTGATTAATGCGGCTGTTATAGCCGGAATTATAGTGTATTACAGGCTTAAAGAGCAGGCGCTGGCAGGAGCATTGTATTTACATGATAAAGCTTATGGTGTAGCATTTGTACGAAAAATATTTTCATCAGGGATAACAGATAACAATATCAGAGCGGGTAGAACAGCCATGGAAAGTGCCGGATACGGCAGCCATGGCTTTTCGTATGTGAGCAGAATTAATGGAGAAATGTACGCTTTAATAGCAATAACAGCAGTCCTTTTAATTGCACTCGGTTCAGGATTATATAACTGTTACAGACTTGGACATAAGGGCTTTGTAAAGAAAGTGTGCGATGTATATGCAGATAACGAGAGGCTTTCTAAGCAGTTAGATAACGAACACATTTATAATAAAGAGCAGCACCAGAAGATGCAGGATTTTATTGAGAATATAGCACATCAGATTAAGACGCCGCTGGCAATTATAACTATGAAACTGGAAATGCTCGAGGAAAAATGTGATGACAGTTCGCAGCGAAAAGAGATAGCTGATTGTACAGGCAATGCATTCAGAATCAAAACATTTATAAAGAAGCTGCTGGACATAAGCCGTTTTGAGGCAGGAAAGGTTGTCATGACAAGTGATGAGGTTGATGTTGCGGCAATACTTCAGGAAAGCATTAACAGCAGTGTGGTTGACAGAAATAAAATTGTTATGGATTATGGCAGTGAAAAACTGTGTATGTACGCAGATGAAGGCTGGATTGTCGAGTGTTTCATTAATCTTATCGACAATTGTGCAGAATATTTAGCAGATGACAATACTAAGGTATATGTTGATGTAACAAGAAAGAATGATGACTTCGTAGTTACGATTGCAGATAATGGCAAAGGATTAAGTACAGAGCAGTTTAACAGTATATTTAACAGATTCGAGACTAATGGCAGTGCGGCGGATTTTAAGGCGGGTATAGGACTTAACCTGTCAAAGCTTATTGTGCAGGCACATCATGGAAGCATAAAGGCTGGTAACAGTGAAAAATATGGTGGAGCTGAATTCGTTGTGACACTTCCGATGTACAGATTAAAAACAAAATATCAGTCAATGTAAGCTGGATGTAAGTTTTACAAGATATAATTATACCAGATAGAAATCAGGGATGAGAGGGGGATGCATATGGACATAATATTAAGCGCAAAAGGTATATCTAAAACTTACACAGCAGGACAGGTGAAAATTAATGCGTTGAATCGGTGTGATATTGAGGTGAGAAAAGGAGAATTTACCGCGATTGTTGGAAAGAGTGGTTCAGGCAAGTCAACACTATTAAGGATTCTTGGAACTATGGATAAGCCAGACGAAGGAAAAGTGTACATAGCAGGTAAAGAAATTGATAATCTTAAGAATTCGGAACTGGCAAAATTCAGACGGACATGTATTGGATTTATATATCAGGATTATAAGCTGATTCCTGAATATACGGCATATGAGAATATAATACTTCCTTTGATTCTTGACGGGGAAGAGGCTGACGAGGATGAAGTTACTGAACTAATGGAGTCACTTAGCATAGAATATTGTAAAAATAAGTTTCCGGCACAGATGTCAGGTGGCGAGCAGCAGAGAGTTGCAATCGCAAGGGCATTGATTACGCATCCGCAGGTTATATTTGCTGATGAACCGACAGGAAACCTTGATGCTGCGAGTGCAGAAACAGTTGCTAAAATGCTTACTCTGGCAGCGTCTAAGTATCAGCAGACTATTGTTATGGTTACACATGACAGGCAGATGGCAGAATATGCAGACCGCATACTTACAATCACAGATGGAAGTGTAATAGGAGGTGTCAGTGTATGAACAGTGAGCTTATTGCATTGACATTTAAGGGACTTCGCAGGCGGTTTAAAAGTGTTTTAAGGTCTATGGCATTAATAGTGCTTGCCTTTACATTTGTTACAGGAGTACTGCTGTTGCAGGAAAATATGAAAAGCTGGCAGACTGCCAGTAATAAAAAACATTTTGGTGATTGGTTTATAATATACAGGGCTCAGCAGTCCGAGGAAAATAACAGTATAAAGAATCATCCTTATATTGGAAATGTATATACAGCAAAAACAACCGCAAGTGTAAATGATGCAACCAGTTCATCCGCTATTAAGATAGGTACGATGTCTGATGGTTTTATGAGAATGGGTAATATAAGACTTGAAAAAGGCAGACTGCCAGAGAATGACAACGAAACTGCAATAGACAGGAATTCACTTATCAAGCTTGGACAGGGCACAGATGTTGGAGAGCGTATAACGATAAATGATAAAGAGTATACACTGTGCGGAATTATGAATAGTTATACTAATGTATGGAATGATGGTAAAGAACTGCCCGGAATTATTGTTACAGAAAATGAAGCAGGTTCTATTGCAACTGACATAATATACATATATGCATATTCATTACAGAGTTATATAGATGAACAGGATTATAGCAATATTATTGAGAATTTAAGGCAGGAATCGGGTCTTAAGTTTAATCTTACATATAACAGTAATGTGTATGATTATAAGCCTTTTGGGTATGTCAAAATTAATAATTATATTTATATATTTATTATGTTTATTGGCATTACAGTAATATCATATCAGATTACATTGTATAATAAGTCAAGAAAAAATGTCCGATTTATTCAAAAATATCTTGGAGCTGATAAAAGCCAGATAATTTTTATGACTGTGACAGAAAATGCTTTTATACTGCTCATATCAGCTGTTATTGGCTCATGTATTGCTTACGGAATTGGTTATGCCATACAGGTTGTAATAAAATATGCTAAGGGTATCGAATTCTTTTCAATTGGACAATATACACTGATACGAATAATTCTCACTCTTATGGCTGCTATTGTAATCAGTTTTTTATCTGTAGTGATAACAGGCAGGGAAAAAAATCTGGATTGTAATAATCGGACATGTAATATTAAAGCGGTTATAAATGAAAAAACATTTGTTAAGGTTACTGCAAAAAGACTCAGGAGAATGGATGGAAAATTTCAGAATATTCTTGTGAGAATGTTTTCTTTAGCAATGGCTGTTATTACTACTGTGTGTGTGATTAATTGTGTTACTGCATACAGGAAATACCTCAATAAATCAACTAATGCGGATGTTATTGGTGTTGTTACAGATAGTATTGATACTCCATGTATAATTCGTTACGGCCATCAGTATGATGACTATGCAAGTGAGAATTTTTATAAATATGTATCGTTACATGAAATTGACGAATATAAGCCATTTACGGATATTTTCATATCAGGGTTTGGATATGAGAATACGAAATATGGAAGCAGCTATATATATAAAAATGTGAATGAAGACATGATTGATAACCTCAAGGGTATTGATGGTGTCGGAAATATATCTTATGGATATTACGAAAATGCAAGAACATTTACATGGAGCGGCATGGAATATGACAATATAGCTGATGGCATGCAATCTGCAATGCCAAGCACATCAAGTAATACAATTAAGAATTATGTATTTGCAGCTGAATATGTGGAACCAAATAATGATATATATAAAATGCTCAACGTTTATGCGGATGGAAATCTGGTTTATGATTCTTTTAAAGATGGTTCACAGGTTATATTATTTCTGGATGTCAATAATAAAGGGGAATATGATGATAGTATGATAGATGGTGTTACACTTAATCTCCATAATTATGAAACAAATTCAGAATATTCAGTAAACAGGAAGGTATATAAAAACGGGTACGCCGGAGCATATGATAAGCTGTTAGATAATCTGACAGAAAGTTATAATAGCAATATTTATGGTAATGAAATATTAAATTATATAGTTGATAATATAGCAGACAAAGATGCCACAGATATTCTTGATGCATATATTGAGAATCGCAATAGTAAGGGAATAAGCATATATTCCGGAGCATTGAAATTATATGATGCGTACAAGGCTGGCGTTGCAAGCAAGAAAGAATTACTCACACGGGAATCAGGTTGTCTTGGAACTATTGTGTATTATGAGTGGTGGCAGCGTCAATATGCTTATTACAAATATCTGGCACCGGCAGCTACAAGTAAAGTAGTTAAAGTTGTAAAATTAACTGATGATATAAAAGAAAAATTCAAGCATATTGTACCTGAATTTGGACAGTATACGATAATCGGTTCAACACAGCTTTTACAGAATGCATTGGACAGTCAGAATGAGCTTACTAAGAAATATTTGTGTCTTGATGAACTGCCTGATTATGTGACACTTAAAATGCAGCCTAATCAGATTAGTATAAAATATAATCTTGGTTCTTCTTTTTCGGCAACCGACAATGTTGTTACATCATATCTTGGTTCGGCAGGATTTGTGTTCACATCTTATGCTGATGAAAAAATTCAGCTTAGGCAGAAAACGATAGAGATATTAATGACATATGGAATTATGGGTATTGCCGCAATTATAATATATCTGATAGTAAGCGCGATTGTTTTAAAAGGTCGCTTGGAAAGATACCAAACCAGATTAAAGCTCCTTACTAATACAGGGGCAGAAAAAGAAAAACTGATAAAGATATGCATGAACGAATGTATAAGGGAATCGTGGTGGTTCATATTGCTTATGTCGGTAAATCTGCTGATATGCTTAGTGACAATAAGAAAATTTATTTATAAAATGTGAGTTTTAACTTGGATTAAGGTTATTCCTTTATCTTATAATTAAAGAAAAGATAAGCGCTGAATTTTCTTAATAAATAATGTGAAAAGGGGTGACTAATAATGGTTAAAAAGTTATTGGCAGGAATGGCAACAGCTATGTGTCTTAGTGCGGTACCGGTTACAGCATTTGCAGCACCGGTCAATGATGTGACTGTGCAGGCAGAATCACAGGATACAGAAGAAACAACAACAGATCAGGTGCTTGCAGAAGGACTTAAGGAAGGCTTAAAGTCAGGCACAAAGAATGGACTTAAGAACGGTGAATTGAGATAATAATTAGAACATGGGCACGGGAAAATTTCCCGTGCCTTTATAATATCAATTTTAACTTAGATTTAAGTGCTTTTTTTATAATTACATTATAAGAAAAGAAACGAGGTAAAATGATATGAAATCATATAAATGTTTAAGTGTTATATGTGCTGTATGTATGGCAGCTGTTGGAATGTATTTTAATCCTGCGACAATAAAGGCAGATGATGATCCAATGAATATGTATCAGAATAGTGATTTTATTGAAAAAGAGCAGCCGGAACTTACAGAAGAAACCAAGCAGCTGATATCTGTGTATCAGAAGAATCCCTCAGAAGAAAACTATCAGAACCTTAGAAATGTTGTTATTAAAAATTATGAAGCTGTGCTTGCAAAAAAGGAAGCGAAGCTGGCTGAATTAAGGGAAGAAACCAATGGAAAGCCTGGTGGTGAAGAAAAAATTGCCGAAATGGAAGAGATAGTGCAGGAAATGTATGATACATATGATGACAGAATAAATAACAATATGCTTAGATTTACAGATTCACGGCTTTTACAATGGAGTACTGCGGATGCATATAAATATGATTATGTTCCTGTAATGGGGGCTGGAGAAGACATTTATATAAGCAGGACACAGGTTACAAATGAACAGTATGCACAGTATATTAATGCAACAGGAGCTGATACACCAGAAAATTGGGTTAATGGAACATATCCATCAGGAGAGGAACAATATCCGGTAAATTATGTATCATATGAGGATGCAAAAGAATATTGTGCATGGCTTACAGAAAATGATGAGAATAATGCATATCGTCTGCCAACGGAAAGTGAATGGGAACTTGCAGCAGGACATATGCCAAAAGATGCAGATTTCAACTGTGGTGTTAACGATGGCAGAACATCTGTCTATCAATATGAGAATGTGACAAGAGGTGCACACGGTGCAATAGATTTCTGGGGAAATGTCTGGGAATGGACTTCTACGGTCAGGAATGAATCTGGTAATGATATTATGTATGAAGTTAAAGGCGGAGCATGGAATTCTGCCAGAACAGACTGCCGTACAGAGTATCATGGTGAGATAAGAACAGCTTCACAGGCATATGAAGATGTGGGATTCAGAGTTATTAAAGTTGTTGATGGAAAAGAAAATGCGTCTTATTCTTTAAAGGAAGATACAAATGAGATTTATATAGAAAATCAGGGAAATAATGCTGTTAATAACAGAAAAACTGAAAAAAGTTTCAATATGATACCAGTTATAATCGCAGGTGTTGTATGTACAGTGGTGATAGCAGGAGTAATAATCATGATAAGATATAAAAAGTAAAATAAACGGAGTGTTAAGCAAGTTGTTTAACACTCCGTTTTAATCTTAGTTAGGATACTCACTGGTAATTCCAAAGTACTCTTCAAGCGATAACCAGTCACCATTGTTATATAACTTAGTTGCAAGGTCAACACCTACATAACGAAGATGCCATGATTCATACTGATATCCGGTAGCAGAATCTTTGCCTTTAGGGAAGCGGATACAGAAGCCGTATTTGTAGCAGTTATCATTAACCCACTTGCCTTCGTTAGTGTACTGGAAGCTGTCCTCAATAGTGTTAAGGTCAAAGCATAAACCAGTCTGATGTTCAGAGTTACCAGGTCTTGATGAATATGTGTCAGCTACAGCAGCACCATCACTTTTAACATATCGGTTATATACATTTACCTGATAATTATAGGAACGGTAGCCACTGGAAATGTATATATTAAGACCTTTAGCTGTAGCATCCTTTAACATAATCTTCCATGCACTCATAAGAGTTTTGTCAAGACATGTTGAACTTCTGTCTGCATTAACAGGCTGGTCAGGATTAGTGGGAATGAAATCCTGAGGAAGAGCATATGTCTTATTGGCAATAAGTACTCCGTCAATATAAGTTGCTCCGTTGATTTCCTGAATCTGGAATCCTTTAGAAGTAGTACCTTTGGAAACTGTATTACCAGATGGAACTACAGGAGGAACAAATTCAGAGCTGTCAGATGAAGCAGAGACTGATGTTGCATTTGCTGTTGTAACTGATGAATTATCAGCGTTGGTTGAAGCAGGTTCTTCGCTTGAACTTTCATTTTCTTTGGTCTGTGTTGATTCTTCAACCTTGGCAGTTGTAGATTCCCCATTCTTATCTGTTTTCTTAGACTTAGAACAGCCTTTCATGGAAACAGATATTATTACAATAATAATGATAAGTAAAGCAGCAGCTGCACAGGCGAGAATAATACGGTTTCTTCTTACCTGACGCTGTCTGCGTGTTAATCGTCTTTTAGTCATGATGAATTAATTCCTTTCAATTAAATTATTCAAAAGTAATTATTGCATTGTTTACTGGATATTTCAAGGATAAATGTGCTAATATGTTTACTATATTGATATGTGAAAAGCGAGGACTAATATGTATACAAAAGAACAGTTAAAGACGCAGTTAGAGAATATGGGCTTAACAGGGGAGGAGACGATTCTTATTCATTCATCAATGAAATCTATCGGTGAAGTTGAAGGCGGTGCAGATACAGTACTTGATGCATGGATTGAATATTTCGGACATGGACTTTTACTTCTTCCAACACATACATGGAAGAATATAAATGCGGATTCACCTGTATTTAATTCTAAAGAAACACCATCATGTGTCGGACTGCTTACTAATATGTTTCTTAAAAGAGATGGAGTAATAAGGTCACTACATCCTACACACAGCATGGCAGGAAGTGGAAAGAAAGCGGCAGAATATCTTGCAGGCGAGGAGAACAACAATACGCCGTGTACACCCGGCGGCTGTTATGACAGATTAAGAAGCTGTGGAGGAAAGATTCTGCTTGTTGGAGTAGGACATGAACGCAATACATTTATTCATAGTGTTGAAGAGGTGCTTAATGTACCACACAGATTATCAGATAAGCCGATGAAGTTACAGATTGTAATGCCTGATGGCAGCATTAAGGATTCATATATGAGAAAGCATTACAACGCAGACCAGCCTCACATATCAGAGGATTTCGTTAAGCTTAATCAGGCATTTCTTGACTGTAAGGCTGTGCGTGAAGTAACATTTGGTGATGCAAAGAGCCTGCTGTGTGATGCACAGGCAGTGTTTGAAGTTGTAAGGCATGTCATTGCCCCAGATCCGGAATGTATTGTGACGAGCAGTTCAATTCCAAAGGAGCGCTGGGAAGCACTTGTTAAATAAATATACATAAAAACAGGGGCGGCAGACCAATCGGTCTGTCGCCCCAACTCCTTTATATGGAATATTATCTTATACCAAAGATAAGGTACAGTAAATTGTAGTTGTAGAACATTACTGCGGCAACAAGTGAAACAGTAGACATAATCTTGATAAGGATATCAAGAGAAGGTCCTACAGTATCCTTTAATGGATCACCTACAGTATCACCAACAACGGCTGCATCATGTGCTGGAGAGCCTTTGCCCTGTCCTTCAATAGCACCTGATTCGATGTACTTCTTACCATTATCCCATGCACCACCAGCGTTACCTGTAAAGATAGCAAGCATGATAGCTGAAAGAGTAGCACCGATAAGAAGACCGCCTACGAAGTAAGGTCCGAAAAGGAATCCGGCAATTACAGGGAAGATGATTGAGATGATAGCTGGCATACGCATTTCCTTTAATGCACCCTGAGAAGATATCTCAATACATGTCTTGTAGTCTGGCTTAGCCTTTCCTTCAAGGATACCAGGAATATCTCTGAACTGTCTTCTTACTTCTTCAACCATCTTACGGGCAGCATTGGCAACGGCTTCAATAAGCATACCTGAGAACAGATATGGAAGGGCACCACCAACTAAAGCACCGGCAAGAATAAGTGGGTTAGTGAAATTAAGGTCGAGACTGCTTCCCTCTGGCTGGAATGCATAAAGGAAACTAACCATAAGTGAAAGTGCTGCGAGTGAAGCTGAACCGATAGCGAAGCCTTTACCGATGGCAGCAGTTGTGTTACCAACTGAATCAAGCTTATCAGTAATTTCTCTTACCTCAGGTTCAAGCTCTGACATTTCAGCAATACCACCGGCATTATCAGAGATTGGTCCATAAGTATCAACAGAAACAGTTGCTGATACGAATGAAAGCATACCAACGGCAGCCATGGCAATACCAAACATGCCTGAAACTGCATATGATGCATAAGTTGTAATACCTAAAACAATAAGTGGATACATACAAGACTTCATACCAACAGAAAGACCCTGTGTGATAGTTAAAGCTGCACCTTCCTTAGAAGCCTGTGCAATTGTCTGTGTTGGCTTGTAATCATAGCTTGTATAGTATTCAGCAATACCACCGATGATAACACCACTCACTACGCCAAGTGAAGCAGCAATCCAAGGTGATATAAAACCAATGTTAAATCCTGCAACCTTAAGAATATCTGCATTCTCGCCATTGAATAACAGATATGTAGCAACGAATCCGCCAATAATTGTAATTCCGGCAGCACTCCATGTTGAGATATTAAGATCTCTGTGAGGATTATCAGAACCCTTCTTTAAGAGAACATAAGCGATACCAAGAATAGATGCGATAAGTCCGATTGCAGCGAATACAAGTGGGAAATACATCATCTTAGAGAGCATTTCGTCTGAAACTTCAAGGTTATTAGCTACATTTGAAAGGTAAAGACTTACTGCAAGAATAATTGCTGAAGATATAGCCCCAACAAATGATTCAAGAAGGTCAGAACCAAGTCCGGCAACATCACCTACATTATCACCAACATTATCTGCGATAGTGGCAGGATTTCTTGGATCATCTTCAGGAATGTGTGCTTCTGTCTTACCAACAAGGTCAGCTCCCATATCAGCTGCCTTAGTATATATACCGCCGCCAACACGGTTAAACATAGCAACAATAGAGCAGCCAAGTGCGTAGCATGAAAGACACTGTGTGAATACATGAGCACCACGGAGCGCCTCAATGTCAAGCATGTTAAGACCAAATCCAAATATGATGTATACAAGGAAAAGTCCTAAAAGTGCGAAACCGCCAACGCAAAGACCCATAACTGAGCCACCTTTTAAAGCTACCTTAAGTGTTGAACCAATGCTTTTAGTGTTGCGGGCTGTATTAGAAACTCTTACATTAGCGTAAGTAGCAATCTTCATACCTACCCAGCCTGCTGATGCACTCATGATAACACCAATCATGAAACATACAGATGGCTCCCAGCTGAATTCCCCATACTGGACAGTGAATATAGCTGCAAATGCGATTGCAATAATAACAACAACTACTGCAATAATCTTGTACTCGTATGTAATAAATGCGTTAGCACCAACTCTTATGGCTGCTGCGATTTCTTTCATACGGTCTGTTCCTTCATCAAGTTTCTTAACACCGATGAAGTTGAATGCTGCATAACCGAGCGCAAGCAGGGCTGCAACAATGACTAGAATTAATAAAGCTTCCATGTTTTTTCTCCTCGTTAAAAAATTATGTCCGTTACGCGTGCCTGTAGAGATAATAAATGTGGCGTCATTTATTATCATATTTCAAAACACCAACTTGTTAAAGTTTACTAAAAAACAATATAAAAGTCAAATTAAATTATGCACATTCACTATATAATAAGACGTTTAATGAAAGCGATATGGGCGCAATTGCTTAATTATTAAGAATAAGATATAATTAATGCTTAAATAAGGCGCTATATATAAAATTAATTGAAAGGATAGTTTACCCTATGAAAATGAAATTAAGAAAATTAATGCAGCAGGCTGCCTCATATATTGAGATTGTATTATCTGCATTTTTACTGATAGTTATAATATTTCTTGCAGGGAAATTTATTGTGGAAAGCGTGTTGGGAATAGGTTGTGATAATGCCACGCTTGAGTATTTCCTTGAGAATGTTATGACATTTGCAATTGGAGTGGAGTTTGTAAAAATGCTCTGCACACATACTCCGGGTACGGTTATTGAAGTTCTGCTTTTTGCTATTGCAAGACAGATGATAGTGGGACATGTATCAGGTTTTGAGGTACTGGCTGGGGTGGCTGCAATTGCAGGCCTTTTTGCAACATACAAATATCTTTATTGCAATAGCCTTGATGAGTCAGATGAAAAGGAAACGGACTGCAGATAAGAGTTAAAGAAGGAGCAGGGGATATGGATAATTTCCAGTTAAAAGAGTATGAGGAGAGTGCTAACCGTTTCTCAATAAAATGTCAGTGCATGACGATGATAATTCCATTTATTACATGGATATTGAATCATGCGGGGGTATTTATTGTTGATACTAAGTTAATGGCGGCAAGTCTGTGGAGTTCTCTGGCGGTTACTATATTTACAATTCTAATATGCAAAATACTTGGCGCTGGTAACAGAGCTACGAAATATTTTGCTATGTTTGGAATTGTTGTTGCTATATGTCTGCAGACATGTGCACTTACATACCATGTGTATATAATAATGGTTCTTCCTATAATCTATGCTGTTCAGTATGGACAGAGAAAAATGATTTATTATACTTATATATTAAGTGTAATAAGTATTGCAGTAAGTGTTTATATCGGATATTTTTTTGGCTTGTGTGATGCTAATATGACTTTGCTTACGGCTAGTTCACTAAGCACATATGTAGATGCGACAGGTAAGATTTTTAATTCGGTAAATGTGAATCCGAATCCGGTTTACACACTGTTTATGTATTTCATTGTGCCAAGAAGTATGATGCTGTTTGCTGTTCTGCTTATGGTCATCCACATTTCTGATATAATTCAGAGCCGTGCAGTCAGGGAAGAAAAGCTTAAACAGATGTCTGAGATTGATGAAATGACTGGGCTGTATAATAAGAACAAGTATCTTGATATGATGAATTCTTATTACCATCATCTTGATAATATTGCAGTTATTTTCTGGGATGTTAATGGATTGAAGACGACTAATGATACATATGGACACAAAGCAGGTGACAGCCTTATTAAAAATGTTGCAGTAAGTATTCAGGAATCGGTGAAAGGTTCTGGTAATATATTCAGGATAGGTGGAGATGAGTTCATTGCTATTCTTGATAATGCAACAGAAGATGATGTAAAGATTATTATTAATAACTGGAAAAAATGCATGGAATCAAGAAATGTAAATGGTGAAATGGAATTGTCAGCATCAGTCGGGTATTCGATTGGGAATGGTAATGATATTGAAAAAATAGTGGATGCTGCTGATAGCAGAATGTATGAACAGAAGCAGAAATATAAGAAAACGCGGGAGAATATCTAAGTTATGATATCATATTCAAAGAAATTCAGGCAGATTAAACCTTATGATGATTATAATGTCACGGATGTACCATGGCATGAGGCTATGGTGGCAGGTAATGGAAGGCTTGGCGTGCTTGAATCATGTGCGCCTATAGAGGACAGTCTTATATATCAGAATGTTGAATTTGTTATGCCATCGGAAGAGCCAAGACATGTGCCTTACGAGGTTACAGCACAGTTAGAAGAAGCGAGACAGTCAGTTATTAATTTTGATGATACATGGAATATTCATGATAGAAAAAGAACGAATGTGTACTGTTATCATCCAGGCCATATGATAAGACTGACACTTGAAGGAGAGCCGGATATTTCTGATTACAGAAGATGGACAGATTATAAGACTGGTACAATAAATACTACATTTAAATCAGACGGAGCTTCTATTTCAAGAAGTACATATGTATCCATAAAACAGAATGTGATTATAACTAAAATAATATCTGAAAAGTCTGTGGATATGTCGATATCAATAGATGATTTTGAGTCTATGCCGAAATTCGGAGTCCAGAAGAACAATATCCCTGCGCCTGAAAGAAATATGCTGTATTCAAGATTTGTAAGAGATAACATAATAGGTACGGTTGTGCATTATCCTGAATATGATGGAAGTGAGCTTGCAAAGGGTGGATTTGCAGGTGTTACAAGGATATTGACAGATGGTGATATGAGGGTTTCATCAAAGCCTAAAGACAGCCGTGCATATACCTGCATTGATGAGACTGCGCCGGTTATTAATATATCACATGCAGAGAGTATAACACTCGTAACTTACACAGAATGGACAGATGATTTGGGAGAATATTGTGAGTTCAGGGACAGAGTTAATGGCAAAGCTACATTTGCACTGGTAGACAAATGTATTAACAAAGTTAAAAGTGTCGATATAACGGAAGAACCGGTAAGTTTAGGACATAAGAATATAGAGCTTAAGCTTGATGGCGGATATTTTTGCGAGTCTGCTAATGAAGAACTGCTTGATTTGCAGAAAAATGAATATGACATTATGCCTCATCTGCTGGAAAAATTATATTATAACGGTCTGTATGGAATGCAGGCATGCGCAGGAACGACAGCACCAAGACTCAGCGGCTTGTGGGTTGGTGAGTGGAATCTGTTGTGGAGAAGTGCGTACACAATGGATGCCAATGTTAATATTCAGGTTTCAGGAATGAACAGTTCAGGATTGTATGAAGCAGCTGTTGGTTATATGTGGTTTATTCTTCGGCAGATACCTGACTGGGTTAATAATGCAGCAATGGTGTATGGAATGAAGGATGCTGTGCTTATTCCAGTTAATACTGACGGCCACAGGGCAATGATGGTAGAGTACGATATTAATTATCCGTTCCAGTACTGGAATGCTGGTGCTGGCTGGATGCTTATTCCTATATATGAATTCTTACAGACTTACGGCGACGCTGTTATAACAACTGATGATGCGGCGCTGATTAAGATGTACGGCAAAGATACATTTGATGTAAGAAAAGATGTATATGAGCCACTTCTTAAGAAGGCCTATAATTTCTGGAAACAGATAGGAAATCCTGAGTATTACACAGATACAGACGGTAATGCAAGGTATGAGAAGGGAAAATGCAGCCTTAAGGAGAGTGAGCATTATCTTATTATTCCATCATTTTCACCGGAGAATAAGCCTTTTGGATATCATAGTGCGATTACTGCCAATGCAGCAATGGATATATCTGCTGCTAAAGATGTAATTAATATGTATATTGAGATGATTAATAAAGAGATGGCTGAAGAGAATAGAACTGCAGCAATGCAGGCTGTATCAGAGGCGGAAGCACTCTTAAGATTGTTACCTGATTTTATGTATGATGAGTCAGGCGCAATCAAGGAATGGTCTATGAAGGAGTATGGCGAGAATAATGCTCACAGGCATATAAGCCATCTTTATCCGGCATGGCCGGCTTTGCAGACTCAGCATGACAGAAAGTTAGCAGCTGCATGCCGACAGGCAATTATTAACAGAAACCGTGAGAATAAAGGAAAAGATGATACCGCTTCACACGGCTGGATACATAAGGCGTTAGTAGAGGCACGCCTTAAAAATGCAGATGTTGTATATGATACGCTTAATCTGCTTGTACACAGTGACATATTTTACACAACTTTATTTACAGACCACAATACTGACAGGAGCAAAGGCGTGTTTTGTACAGATACCGCATTTGGACTGGTTGGAATTATTAATGAAATGCTTGTATATTCGGATGAACATACAATTGAACTGCTTCCGGCGTGGTCAGAAAAGCTTGGAAGCGGCATGGTTAAGGGACTTCGTACAAGATGTGGGATTACGATAGATGAGCTTAAGTGGGATGTTGATAAGAAGAAAGTGTATGTAAGTCTTGACTGGGGTAAGGCTGATGAAATTAATATAGTATGCGGGAAATATGAGATTGAAAAAATCGGACATAAAGTGAAGGCGTAATATAATGAAAAAGAAATTGTTTTTTTGTATGGTGATGGTTACTATATGTATGTGTGCATGTGGAAAAAAGAATGTTGTGTCAGATATGGAAAGCAGCCATGATGAGACACATTTGTATGAAATACAGACAGATATTAGTACTGCTGAAGAGACAACACAGGAGGAAACGACTCTGGAAGAAGTTGTAGAAGAGACAGAAAGTACAGAGGAAGAGACAACTTTGGAAAATGTTATGGCAGAGGAAAGTGTTGATGCTGCAGAAGAATCGAAGGAAGATACGATGGCTGAAACAGAAGCACAGACAGAACCAGAAGTTACAGAAGAAGTAAAACCAAAGCAGATTGTTATATGTATTGATCCGGGACACGGTGGAGACAGTGAAGGAACAAAGCAGGAATATGACGGAATGCTTGTGATGGAGAAAAATCTTAACTATCGTATTGCAACGACTCTGAAAAAGTATCTTGAAGAGAATGAAGGGATTAAGGTTATTCTTACAAGAAACGGTGATTATGATTTAAGTCTTTCTAACCGTATAAAGTATGCAGTTGATAATAATGCAGATTATTTTGTTTCTGTTCATGTTAACAGCAGAAGTACCGATGAGGTTGATTCGCATGGCTGTATGGTTCTTATGAGCTGCAGCAGATATCAGCCATCAAATGCAAAGGTGGCAAGCGTTTATGATTCGGAGATGAGGATGGCTAAATCCATAATATCTAAATTAAATGAGTTAGGACTTCCAATAGCCAATGACTGGAATACTGAAAATACCGGAGGGATTTTGCAGAGGGTAACAACAGTAGGAGAAACATATCCTGATGGTTCGCCAGCGGATTATTATACATTGTTGTATTGTGGTACCAAGGCAGGGCTTCCTTCTATTATTGTTGAACATGCTTTTTTGAGTAATGAAGGAGATTACAGAAATTTTCTCAGTACTAATGAAAAACTTGATGCACTTGCGAAAGCAGATGCAGAGGCAATAATTGAATCTATAAGATAAATTTGATTGAAAAAATCGGACATGAAAGGCAGGACTGATGATAACTACAACTTTATGCTATATAGAGAAGGACGGGAAGTATCTTATGCTTCACAGAGTGAAAAAGCATAATGATATTAATGAAGGTAAATGGATTGGAGTAGGTGGACATGCTGAGAATCAGGAGACTCCTGAGGAATGTCTTGTGCGTGAGGTAAAGGAAGAAACAGGTCTTACGCTTACTTCATACAGATTCCGCGGGCTTGTAACATTTATAAGTAATGAATGTGAGCCAGAGCTTATGTGTGTATTTACGGCAGATGGCTTTACAGGTGAGCTTATTGAATGCGACGAAGGAGAACTGGCTTGGGTTGATAAAGAAGAAGTTCCCGGGCTTCCGACATGGGAGGGTGACAGGGTATTTCTGAACCTTCTTCTTTCGGGGGAGGAAAGATTTTTCTCAATAAAGCTTAAGTATGAAGGCAGCAGACTTGTGGAAAAACAGGTCAATCTGTATTAAAATACAGATTTGAATATATTTACAGATGGAGTAATTTAGCAGCAATGGACGGCAGTAAGAAAAAAGTTATCAGCAAAGCACTTGTATGTGCATTTCCACATACTATTCCGATTCTTGCAGGCTTTCTGTTTCTTGGAATGGCATATGGGATATATATGAATGTATCGGGGTTTAGTTTTGTGTATCCGATGATTATGAGTGCGGTTATATTTGGTGGAAGCCTTGAATTCGTTACAGTGAGCATGTTGTTATCAGCATTTGCACCAATACAGACACTTCTTATGGCATTCATGATTCAGGCAAGACACTTGTTTTATGGAATAGCAATGCTTGACAAGTTCAAGAATATGGGTTGGAAGAAATTCTATCTTATATATGCAATGTGCGATGAGACCTTCAGTGTGAATTATTCAGCAGAGATTCCGGGAGCTATATTCTCAATGCTTATTGTGTACTGCCTTAAAAATGTTAATGTAACAAGCTACAGCTATGGTCAGCCAGAGCTGATTGCAATTATTGTGACGGTTCTTCTTCACAAATGGAAAAAGCAGATGCTTGTATCTATTGCAGGCGGAACGATATGTTATATGCTGCTTGTGCAGCTGGTGTTCAGGTGATTTCAGGCAAGTGTACGATTAGAGTGTATGAATTGGAGGTTTAGATATGAATAAGAAATTATTAGTAGTTATTGATATGCAGAATGATTTTATTACAGGAGCATTAGGCAATAAAGAGTGTCAGGCAGTTGTGCCTGCAGTGGCAGCAAAGGTTAAGAGTGCAGAAGGAAATGCAGATATTGTATACACACTCGATACTCACACGGAAGATTACATGAATACACAGGAGGGAAGAAATCTTCCTGTGAAGCATTGCATAAAGCCTGATAATGGTTGGAAGCTGATACCTGAACTTGAGGGAATCAAGGCAGTAAGAAACTTTGAAAAGCCTACATTTGGTTCGATTGAACTTGCAGAATGGATTAAAGAAAATGGTTATACAGAGGTCGAGCTTATAGGCGTATGCACAGATATCTGTGTTATCAGTAATGCCATGACAATCAAGGCTGTTAATCCGGAAGTGGTAATATCTGTTGATGCAAAATGCTGTGCCGGAGTTACACCTGAGTCGCATGCTAATGCACTGGCAGCAATGAAGGTATGCCAGATACAGGTGGAAGAGTAGAGCCGGCAGAGTGAGCAGGCTGGTGCGGGAGATTTTGTGGATTGGACTTCAGAGTGGAATGAAATGGCGGTATGGCAACAGCAAAACACAAGTTTTTTAAAAGACCTACCAGTGTGTGTGCCGGCAGGTCTTTAGTGGGTTTTTATAGGTTTAGATGATAATAAGCCATATTACTTAGGTCTTACGGTAAGTCTCTTGATAAGCCCGTCTTCTGTTACTTCACGGACTGTAGCGATGGCCATGATGTTGTAACCGCCGAAGTTAGCGATGAATTCTGCCTGGGTAGAATTTACAACTTCGCCATCTAAGATAGAGTATTTACGGAAGCCGAACTTGTTACGGAAGAACATGTTGATAGCTTCACGTCCATATATATGATATTCGTTCTGGGCTGCTGAGTTAGTACAATAATCGTTGATTATTCCGTCTGGAGAAAAGAGATTGGCAAGTCCTGCGTAATCTTTGTTTTCCATTGCTTCTACATATTTTTCAATTGCTGTCATGTTTAATGCCCTCCTTAATTAATATACTTTCTCTGTGTTTAATAATGCGTCTGTACCGCCATCAACGAACATGATATTTCCATTGACGCCTCTTGCTGAATCAGAAGCAAGGAATACCATAACTTCAGCGATTTCCTCTGGCGCCATGAGGCACTCCTGACCGTACTTGGTTGGGATAGGAAGGGCATTAAGAGCCATCTTTGCTGTAGTACTCATTGTTGCAGTCATGGCTGTGTGTACATTACCAGGAGCAACAGCATTTATACGGACACCGTTAGCTGCCCATGTTGCAGATACACGGCGTACCCATCTTGCAAGTGCGTATTTAGTAGAAACATAAAGACTGTTTCCTACTGAAAGGTTAGTACTATCCATAGAAGAAACAAGGCTTAATACACGCTTCTCATCACCGATGTTATTAAGAAGATCAACGATATCCTTACGGCCTGCACCCTGTGAAATTGTGTTAGAAACAGTTACAACACAGCTTCCGTGTTTCTTCTTTAAAAGGTCGTAAACGCCATTTGCAACAGCTACTGTTCCAAAGTAGTTAAGAGAGATAATAAGTCCGAGATTACCGCATGCGCCTGAAACACCAGCGTTGCATATCATTCCATCAAGTCCATCCGGGCACATAGTATGTAACTGATCAACAGCAGACTGTCTGCCTTCCTGAGATGCAAGGTTTACACAGATGTCGCCGTCTTTAAGGTCGATATTAATTACCTTGTGACCCTGTTGTATTAACAATTCTTTTGTTTTAGCACCGATACCGCTTGAAGCACCAGTAATAGCATAGATTCCCATAGTATTTCTATTCCTCCTTGTTTTTCGAAGAAAAATCCGAACCCTTCAGGTGAGGAGAGGGATTTTCCTCCTTGTTTTTCGAATATGACCTTATTATAATTAGAACTGATATCTTTTAAATATCCAAAATGCATATATAATAGGAGACCAGATTTGCTTACATATGATTTAGATAAACGCGGAAACAAAACAATATACGAATATCTGTATGAACTGATTAAGGAAGATATAGCTGACGGGAAGCTTAAGGCTGATGAGAAGCTGCCATCAAAGCGTGGGCTTTCACAGCATTTGCAGATAAGTGTCAAGACGGTGGAGAATGCATATGAGCAGCTTCTTCTGGAAGGGTATATCCGTTCAGAAGAAAAACGCGGCTACTATGTTAATAAGATTGCCGTGGTTACAGGTAGCGCGCCATCGTATGCTGCTCCTGTGAAAAGATTCCAGGAGGAGACTTATCTTGCTGATTTGACGGCAAATAATATCCGGTATGATAAATTTCCATTTGCAACATGGGCTAAGGTTATGAGGGAAACTCTGACCGATTACAACACTTCACTTCTTAAGACAGTGTCTTTTAATGGTGTGCTGCAGCTTCGAGAAGCGATTGCAGACCATCTTAACAGATATCGTGGAATGCAGGTTTCAGCCGACCATATTATTATAGGGGCAGGAACGGAATATCTGTATAACAGGCTGTTACAGCTTTTAGGACCTGATGCGAAGTTTGGCGTTGAAAATCCCGGATACCGCAAGATTACCAAGATATATGATGAAAATGGTGTGGACTGGGATTATGTTAATATTGATGATAAGGGTATGAAAGTCGATGAACTTAGAAGGAAAGGTATAAATGTAGCACATGTAAGCCCTGAACATCATTTTCCGATAGGTCTTGTTATGCCGGTTGCAAGAAGACAGGAACTGCTTAACTGGGCAGCAGAGGAGCCGGGCAGATATATAATTGAGGATGATTTTGACTGCGAATTTCGTATGCAGGGAAAGCCTATACCGTCCATGCAGTCGAGGGACAGAAGCCACAGAGTAATATACATGAACACATTTTCAAAGACAATGGTTCCTTCACTTAGAATAGGATATATGGTACTGCCGGAAAAGCTGATGGAAAAATATATCTCCACAATGAATTTCTATTCGTGTACGGTGTCGGGCTTTGAACAGTATGCGATGGCGGCATTTATTGAGAAGGGATACTTTGAGCGACACATTAAGCGGCTTGTCAATGATTACAGGGGACGCCGTGAAAAGATATGCAGGATGTTTCGTGAATCAAGGCTTAATGAGATAAGTACGATATATCAGGACGATGCGGGAACACATTTCCTGCTGCATGTGAAAACTTCTTTAAGTGATGTTGAGATTAAATGGGCAGTCAGGCAGAAGGGGATTCTTATAAACTGTCTTTCAGAGTATTGTTTCGCTGACGCGGATAAGTACCACGGAATACTTGTAATACATTATTCTGATATGGACGAAGCTACTCTGAAGCTTGTAATTGCTGCTTTTGAGGAAATATTTTTGTAAAAATGAGGTGAAATATTCAGATTTAAATCATATTAATTCTAATAAATATTAAAATATAATAAAAACACATATTCGTATTGCGTGATGTAATAACATATGATAGACTTGCATTACGCAAAGGGGATTACAATAACAAAGAGGAGGAATTTAACGATGGAGATGACGGATAGAGAGATGCTTGCCGCCATATATGGTGGTGTTGAGCAGATAAAAGGAGATGTTGCACAGTTAAATGTGCGAGTTGGCAATTTAGAGTCAGATGTAACAGAATTAAAGAGTGATGTATCGGTATTGAAAAGTGATGTAACAGAATTAAAGAGTGAAGTCACAGAATTGAAGAGTGATGTAGCAGTTCTTAAAGAAGATGTAGCAGAACTGAAAAGCGATGTAACAGAATTGAAGAGTGAAGTCACAGAGCTAAAGAGTGATGTAGCAGTTCTTAAAGAAGATGTAACAGTTCTTAAAGAAGATGTAACGGTATTGAAGAGTGATGTAACAGAATTGAAGAGTGAAGTCACAGAGCTGAAGAGCGATGTATCGGTATTAAAAGAAGATGTATCAAACCTTAAAGAAGATATGGAACAGACAAAATCAAAGATTTCAGGAATTGAGATGACTTTGGAAAATGAAATCAGAAATAATATAAGGATTGTTGCAGAAGGACATACAGATATTATAAGAAGATTTGATGATTACATGGTGATTGAGAATAGTAAGGAAATGTTTTCAGTCAGAATGAACATATTAGAAACAGATGTCCGTAACATAAAAGAAAAGATAGGAATAGCATAACAAATATATGAAATAAAAAGGAATCCCATAAGCAGAAAGGCAACACTTCACTGCTCACAGGATTCCTTTTATAATATCTTAATCAGCCGATTCCGCCAAGTACTATTCCGAGTATAAGAACAAGGAAACATACAGGGCAGAAAATGTATTTGCATATAGGATAGAATTTGTCAGTGAATTTCTTATCGCGTCCGGTATTAACCTGAGTTTCAACATATTTCTTACCACATATCCAGAAGAACATAATTCCGGCAAGGCCTGCACCAAGTGGGCAGATGTAGATAGAAAGTATATCCATCCAGCCAGAAACAATTCCCTGAATGCATATTGAAACAATAAGTGCGATTGCAGCGATTATTGCACAAGATGCCTTTCTTCCTAGATGCAGCTTTTCCTGAATAGTTGCAATAGGTGCTTCATACAGGTTGATTAAAGAAGAAAGTCCTGCCATAAATACAGCAACAAAAAATATAATTGCGATTATGTATCCACCTGGCATTGATTTGAAAAGTGCCGGGAGGAAGATAAACATAAGCCCTGGACCACCCTGATTAAGCTGGGCACCGGTTGTTGCCATTGCAGGAATGATAACAAGAGCAGCGAGCATGGCTGCTATAGTATCGAACAGCGCAACGCGTCCGGCAGCAGCAGGGATATCTTCATTATCTGAAAGGTAAGAACCATATATAAGAGTACCATTACCAGCAACAGAAAGAGAGAAGAATGCCTGGCCAAGAGCAAATATCCATGTCTTAGGGTCGGCGAATGCCTCAGGATCAACTCTGAAAATGTATTTGTAGCCTTCTATTGCACCAGGCTGGAAAGCAACATATATTCCAAGCACAGCAAAAAGAATAAAGAAAACAGGCATCATGATTTTATTGGCTTTTTCAATTCCACGTCCGACACCGAACATCAGAATAATAATACCAATAACAAGAGCTACAATCTGCCATACATTATTACCAAATGCACTTGCCATACTTCCAAATGAAGCAGCAAAGCCTTCTGTGTCAGCAGGTGCAAGTGTCTTTCCTGTAAAAGCTCCAATCATGTACTTAAGAATCCAGCCCATTACAACTGTGTAACCAATTGCCATGGCAAGTGCGCCAAGTACAGGAATAAAACCGATAATCTCACCAAGCTTTCTTTTATTCTTAGTTCCACATGCATATCCAAATGCATCAACAGGTCCAGACTTAGTAGCACGACCAAAACTCATTTCTCCGATAACACCTGTAAAACCAATAAGTGCGACGAATATGAAATACGGTATCAGGTATGAACCACCGCCATACATTGATACTCTTGTCGGAAACATCCAGATATTACCCATACCAACGGCAGAGCCGATACAGGCAAGAATGAATCCCCATTTGTTGTTAAAAGAATCTCGTTTTTTCATAAAACAATTCCCCCGCATATATTTTGCTAAACAGCAATGTATTTAATATACAGTATATTTGCGGATATGTAAAACTATAATCTGAAAATATATTTTACTATTAAACTATTCTTTGACAATACTATATTAATCGTGATATTATTTGTTATACGCATAGTTATAATTTAACAATATATAGGCAGGTATGGCACATGACAATTAAGGAATGTTACGATGCAATGGGAGCAGATTATCAGAATGTTTTGAATAGATTTCCCAATGAGGCTTTTATTAAAAAATTTGTATTGAAGTTTTTAGATGACAACAGCTATGCCAATCTTAAAGAGGCTTTAGCTGCCGGAAATGTAGAAGAAGCATTCAGGGCAGCACATACACTTAAGGGAGTATGCTTAAATCTTGGATTTGATAATCTTTATAAAGCGAGTTCAGCTATTACAGAGATTTTTCGTGCAGGAGAACTTGCAGGAGCTAAGGAAGCATTTGAAGAAGTTGAAAAACAGTACAATATAACAGTGAATGCGATTAAGGCTATGTAGAGGATTATTGGCGGCGAATGCGGATTATTTAATATTGGGACGCACTTTTTTCACAATTTTATTGTGTGAAAATGGTGCGTTTTTTGTCAATATATGTTACTATGTTGCTAGTTATAAATGTGTTGAATTGGAGATGCATATGAAGACGAAAAAGTACGAACCAATTTTGAATAAAGCAATGAAGGCAGCAATGAATTATGAAAATCCAGATGATCAGATTAATGAATTTATCAGGTTCTTTGGAGAGCATATCGGTTCTGAAAGAATATACATATTTGAAGATAATATTAGAAAAAAGGTTACTAACAATACTTATGAGTGGTGTGCGGATGGGATTGAGCCTCAGATAAAGTTTCTTCAGAATGTAGATATGTCAATTATAGACTGGTGGTATACATCGTTTGATGATGGCAGGAATATTAGTACTAAGGATATTGAGGAGATTAAGGATGAATATCCTGCAGCATATGAACTGCTCAAAGTTCAGAATGTAAAAAGCCTGGCAGTAAGTCCATTCAGATATAAGGACGAGATATATGGCTTCTTTGGTGTTGACAATCCACCAGAAAGTGAGATTGACGAGATATCGCGCTTTCTTGATATGATAGGTACATTTTTAGTACTGCTGTTAAAACAGAGAAATGCATTTAAAAAATCCAAGCGTGAGGCTATGTTCAGTGCATATTCGGCACTTGCAGGAATATATCTGTCAATGCATATTATCAATTTAAAGACAGGGAAATTTCATGAAATAAAGTCAACAGATTTCATAAGAGATAATATGATAGAAGGTGAGCATACTTTTGCAGAACAGATAAATAATGTAATGAAGATACTTCCTGCCAAGAAGTATGTAGAAAGTGTACTTGAATTTGTCGATATATCAACACTTCCGGAGAGAATGAAGAACAATACTACGATTGTTCATGAATTCCTGGGAAATTATTCTGGATGGTGTCGTGAAAGATTCATAAGGGTAGATGAGGATAGCAATGGAGATCTATGGCATGTTATATATGCCGTTGAAGTCATTGATGCAGAGAAACGTAAGGAAAACAGGCTTTTATATCTTTCTGAAACAGATCTTATGACGGGAATAAGAAACAGAGGAAGTGGAGAGAAAGCAATTGCAGACTTTATTAAGGAAGGAACTAAGGGACTTATGTGCCTTCTTGATTGTGATAAGTTCAAGAATGTTAATGATACATATGGACATGTTGTAGGGGATGCAGTAATTATAGCGGTTGCAAGAAGTCTCCAGAGTGTATGCAGGGAACATGATATATGCATGCGCCTTGGAGGTGATGAATTTGCAATGTTTATCCCGGGAATAACAGAAACTAAAGATGCTGAAAGCTTCACAATGAGGGTATTTGCAAAGCTTAAGGACATAAGAATCCCAGAGATGGGGGATGAGAAGATATATGTAAGCATGGGTGAAGCATTTTATAATGGTGAAAAGGATATTGATTTTGATGAACTGTACAGAAATGCCGACAGTGCCATGTATAAGAGCAAGAATAATACAGGCTACTGTGCGACACTTGAAGGTGCAACTAAGACATTTTAATCAGTTGTATGCTTTAAGAAATTAATAAGCTTTTTGGCTGCAATGCTTTCGGTATGTCTTGCTTCGCGTATAAGAACAATATCTCTGTCTGGTGCGGATTCGTATAGATTTACAGGAAATATTTCACCACGCATTATATATTCAGAGGCAAGCTCCTCCGGATAGAAGCCAAGCCCTAAGTTTGCCTGAACCATTGCAAGAACCTGATCTGTAGTTGAAGCCTCCATGTCAAGGTTAAAGTGAAGATTGTTGTCATAGAAGAATTTGGTGTAGTGGTCATGTGTACCGGTACCTTCTGCCAGACTTATGAAAGGATAATCCTGCAATTCTTCCAGATGAATTATTTTGTTATCTAGCTGGCTGTATTTTGGACCTGCAATAAGTATATCATGGAATGAGCATAAGCTTTCAGATTTCATATCATTAGTTAAATTAACAGGTGTGGTTACGACCGCAAAATCTACCAGACCGGCTTTTAGTGCATTAACAGCCTGATTAGTAGAGTGGTTGGTAAGCTTTATCTTGACATCGGGAAAAAGTTCTGTGAATTTCTCAAGTTTTTTAAGAAGAAATATTCTAAGAGCAATCTCACTTACTCCTATACATATTGTGCCACCGGACAGACTTTTGCTTTTGATAATGGCGTTCTCAGCATCTTCAAGCTGTTTCATTGCAATTGATACATGAGAATACAATGTATTTCCTTCAGGCGTAAGAGTGATGCCTTTGTGAGAACGGTTAAGCAGCTTACAGTCAAGTTCGCTTTCTAATATATTCATGCAGCGGGTTATGTTAGGCTGGTTATTATCGAGCATGCGGGCTGCTTTTGAAAAACTCTTATATTTTGCAACATAGTAAAAGATTCTGTAATAATCCAAGGTCATAATAATTCTCCAATATATAATTTTGATATAAGCGACATACTAAATATACATTTTACATATCGAAAATGCAATACTATAATATAGAAAAAGATGAAAGAAGGCATCGGTATGTTATTTAAGAAAAAGACACTGGATGAAAAAATGGAGAAATATGTAAAACATCATGACTGGTATGCAATACAGGAAGAGATTACAGGAAGCAAAGAAGGAAAGATTGCAGCAGCCAAGGCACTTGGGGCAAGCGATGACCAGAGCAGCATAGATTTATTGTTGAGATTTGTTGATGATGCAGATGATGATGTTGTATTTGCAGCATGTGAGTCGTTGAGAAAAGTTGGCTCTGAGCATGATACAGCGGATTTGCTTGCAAGAATGCAGAAGATTCCGGAAGACAGACAGGCTATAAGGGACGAAATAGGAAAGACTGTCCAGGAACTTCATCACAGACCATAAAACATATATTTTGTCAGTTGTTTACATAATGAAAAAATCATGGGTACAAATCAAGAAATTACTTGATTTGTACCTATTTTTGATATTAAATAGGAAGTGGTTGCATAGTTGTTGGACGGTGTAACGAAGGATGTTAATTGCGGAGGTTGGATATGTCTGGTAAATCAGAAAATATAATAGAGCTTAAACATATCAGTAAGGTATATAGTGATAATGGATTTAAGGCGGTTGATGACTTTAATCTTGAAGTAAAGCGTGGGGAATTCGTAACATTTTTAGGACCATCAGGATGTGGAAAGACAACCACACTAAGAATGATAGCAGGATTCGAACTTCCGACAGACGGACAGATACTTCTTAACGGAGAAGATATATCACAGCTTCCAGCTAATAAAAGACCGATTAATACAGTGTTTCAGCGTTATGCGCTGTTTCCACATATGAATATATATGAAAATATTGCGTTTGGACTTAAGTTAAAGAAGCTTCCTAAAGAGGAAATAAGAAAAAAGGTTAAAAATGTTCTTGATATGGTTGACCTTGAAGGATTTGAGGACAGAAAGATATCTACGCTGTCAGGTGGACAGCAGCAAAGAATTGCAATTGCAAGAGCACTTGTCAATGAACCGGAAATACTTATGCTTGATGAACCGCTTGGTGCGCTTGATTTAAAAATGCGTAAGGAAATGCAGATTGAGCTTAAGAATATGCATGACCAGCTTGGAATTACGTTTATATATGTAACACATGACCAGGAAGAGGCACTTACAATGTCTGATAAGATTGTTGTCTTATCAGAGGGTAAGATTCAGCAGATTGGAACACCAGAGGATATATATAATGAGCCTAAGAATGCTTTTGTTGCCGACTTTATTGGTGAGAGCAACATTTTCAAAGGTATTATGACAGGACACATGAAGGTAAGATTCTGTGGCGGAGAGTTTGTCGGAATGGATGATGTTCCAGAGGGAACTTTAGTTGACGTTGTTATAAGACCGGAAGATGTAATTATTACAAAGCCGGAGGATGGAACTGTTGTTGGTGAGGTTACTTCAGTTATATTCAAGGGAATGCATTACGAGGTTGCTGTTGAATCCGGAAAGTATGAGATGATAATAAGAACTACCAGGTGTTATCATGTCGGTGATACAGTAGGAATGCAGCTTGAGCCTGATGGAATTCATGTAATGATTGCAGAGGACCATACCACAAGTTTTGTTACAACAATTAATGGAGATTATACGCTCGACTTTAATGGCAAGATAATAAGCTGTGATTTAACACAGGTTATTCCTAAGACTAAGATGTCAGATGGAGTGCTTGTTGATGAAAATGGTGAAAATGTAGATGTTTCAAAGTTCAGTGTTGTTGTTTCAATCCAGCCTGATGATATTGAAATGAGCGATGATGTAACAGCAGGTCTTGTATCAGGTAAGATTATTAACCTTATCTATAAGGGTGACCATTACAGTTACGTAATAAGAACTGAGTATGGTCATGACCTTATTGTAGATGATGAATATCTCTGGAATATGGATGATCAGGTTGGTCTTATCATGCCTGAAGAGAAGATGAAATTCCAGTTGAAGAAGTAGGGGGATAGAAATATGTCTTTTTCACGCAAATATCTTGGAATCCCTTATGGGCTGTTTCTTATATTATTTGTTGCAGCACCACTGCTTGTCCTTGTATATTATGCATTTACTAACGGACAGGGACAATTCAGCATGGTTAATCTGCAGAATTTTTTTACAGACCCTAATACACTTGGAACTCTGTGTTACAGTCTTGTACTTGCATTTGTTGCAACTGCAGTCTGTCTTATAATTGCTTATCCTGTAGCGTATATACTTTCACAGAGTAAGTTAAAGAGAAAAGCGGTAATACTTCTGCTTTTTGTTATGCCTATGTGGATTAATTTCACATTAAGAATTACTGCACTTAAAGAGATATTATCAATGATTGAGGGAAATCTTGCGTATTATCCGTTTATCAATACGATAATAGGAATGACTTATGATTTTCTTCCATTCATGATACTTCCTTTATATACAACACTTTCAAAGCTTGATAAGAGTGTTATAGAAGCAGCATCCGACCTTGGCGCAGATAATTTACAGACATTTATCAAGGTTATACTGCCATTGTCTGTTCCGGGAATTGTGAGTGGTGTTTCAATGGTATTCCTTCCGGCAATGACTAACTATGTAGTCCTTGATATGCTTTATAACAGCACATATATTATGGGTAGTCTGATTGGAAGTTATTTCAGTGCATATGACTGGCACAATGGCTCAATGATAGCACTGATACTTCTTGTTATTATATGTATTGTCACTCTGGTTTCGGGTGATAAAGAGTCAGAAAATGCTGGAAGAGGAGGACTTGTATAATGAAGAAATTTCTGAAATATATGATTATATGCATTGTCCTTTTGTTCATGTATATTCCGATTCTTGTGCTTGCAGTATACAGTTTTACTGATGCTGCTAATATCGGACCGATACATGCATTTTCAATGCATAATTATGTAACACTTTTTACGACTCCGGAGCTTATTAACATGATAATTGGTTCTGTGCTGCTTGCTGTCGGAAGTGCTGTGCTTGCAACAATACTTGGAACAACAGGTGCTATAGGTGCATTTTATTCAAAGGGAAAAGTAAAAGGAGCAATGTCAGTTCTTAATCAGGTTCCAGTTGTCAATGCAGATGTAGTCACAGGTTTTTCTATCTGTATTCTTCTTGTAGTTGTATTAGGTGTCAGCAAGGATACTTATATTCCTCTTGTTGTGGGACATGTTATACTGAGTGCACCGTTTGTATATCTGGCTGTTGTTCCCAAATTAAAACAGATGGATCCAAGTCTGTATGAAGCAGCACTTGACCTTGGTGCAACACCTGTGTATGCACTTTTTAAGATAATAATACCTCAGATTGCTTCTGGCATAGCATCAGGATTTGTTATGGCAGTTACATTATCACTGGATGATTATTTCGTCGCAACATACACTAAGCCTGCAACATTTGACACGATAAGTACTTATGTTGTTAATGCAACCAAGGGTTCACAGACTGATATCAAGACTGCTTTGTGGGCTTTATCTACAATAATATTCCTTATTGTTATTGTAGTTGAGATTGCAATTAATCTTGCACCAGCAAGAAAAGCTGTACGAGAGGAGGCCGGAGCTGATGAATAAGATTATTGGAAAGATAAATGCGTTAATACTTTCAGCTTTAATGGCAGTAAGTGGCGTGGCAGCGGTAACAGGAGTGTTTAATACAAACAGTCTTACAGCGGTGGCAGCAGATGATACAATCATACTCCGTGTGTGCAACTGGGAAGAATATATTGATACCGGAGACTGGAGTGATGATGATACAATCGACCTTGAGAGTGGAAGCATAAAGGGTGAGAATTCGATAATTACTGATTTCGAGAACTGGTATTATGAGAATTATGGCAAGAAAGTTAAGGTACAGTACAGCTGTCTTGGAACTAACGAGGAGTTGTACAACATGCTTACTCTTGGCGATGATTATGATGTAATCTGTCCTTCAGAATATATGATAATGAAGCTTATGGCAGAGAACTGGCTTGAGCCATTTTCAGATGATTTCTATGATACATCAATTGCTAATAATTATTATGCTAAGGGTGTATCTCCATTTATTAAGAAAACATTTGACGAGAATAAGATTAATGGTGAGTCATGGAGCCGCTATGCTGCAGGATATATGTGGGGTATAACAGGAATCGTGTACAATCCTGATAAGGTTACAGAAAAAGAAGCATCTACATGGACGATAATTGATAACAGCAAATTCAGACGTCAGATAACAATTAAGGATAATGTAAGAGATTCCATGTTTGCAGCTGTTGGTGCAATTAAGTCAGACAAGTTAAAGTCAGCGTCATTCATTAACAGTCCTGATTATCATGAAAGACTTGCCGAGGAGATGAATGATACTTCTGAGGCAAATGTGGACAGGATTCAGGAGTATCTTCAGTCAGTTAAGAATAATGCCTATTCATTCGAGACGGACAGTGCCAAGGCTGATATGATAACAGGAAAGGTAGTTGCAGGTTATCAGTGGTCTGGAGATGCTGTATATACTATGGACCAGGCTGACGAGGATGATTTCCAGCTTAACTTTGCAGTACCCAAAGAATGTACTAACCTTTACTTTGACGGCTGGGTAATGTTAAAGTCTGGAATTAATGGCAATTCAGAGAAGAAGCAGGCAGCACAGAGCTTTATTAACTTTCTGTCAAAACCTGAAAATGCTGTAAGAAACATGAGTTATATTGGATATACATCAGTTATATCAGGTGGTGACAGTGATGTTGTATTCGATTATGTGAAGTGGAATTACGGAGCAGATGAAAGCGATACAGATGTTGTAGATTATACTCTGGGATATTTCTTTTCAGGTGATTCTGATGATGAAAGATATATACTTAAAGTTCCAAGAGAACAGACATACAGACAGTTATCAGCACAGTATCCTACTCAGGAGGTTATGGATAGAAGTGCCATTATGCAGTATTTTGATGCTGAAGAGACAACAAGAATTAATCAGATGTGGATTAATGTAAGATGTTATAACATTAAGAATGTTCCTGTGTGGGTATGGGTTCTTGCAGGTATTATTGTCGTGGCGTTAATAGCATTATCTGTAAAATTTAAGATAAATAAGAAATATGATTAATAAGCATTTGATTATAAATTGACAAATAACCAAATGTTGCTATTATATATGTCAGACAGAACGAATCTGTATGACAGTGCAAAGGAGCACAGAATTTCTGAGAAATCAGAGGTTCTGTGCTTTTTCTTTTGCAGAATGGAGGAAATTATGGCAACAGAATCAAGTATTATGGACTCTAACAGTTTTAAGGAAGAATATGCATCTATGTTAAGTCCTAAGACAAGGGAAATGATTAGTAAGAGAGAAAAATACCTTGGAGGTGCTTACAGACTTTTTTATAGAAAGCCACTTAACATTGTCCGTGGAGAAGGAGATTATCTGTGGGATGATGAAGGTAACAAATATCTGGATATGTATAACAATGTAGCTGGTGTAGGACATTGTAATCCTGCTGTTGTAAATGCAGTTACAGAACAGATGAAAACGCTTAATACACATACAAGATATCTTCATGAAAAAATTCTTGATTACAGTGAAGAACTGCTTGCACTTATGCCTGATGAGATTAATAAGATAATGTATATGTGTACAGGTTCAGAAGCTAATGACCTTGCACTTCGTGTGGCAGAAGCCTATACAGGTGGTACAGGTATAATTATTACACAGGAGGCTTATCATGGAACAAGTGCTTTGACATCAGGCTGTTCACCATCTCTTGGTGCAGGCCAGCCATTACTTCCTAATGTAAGGCTTATAACAGCACCTGATTATTACCGTCATGGTGGAACACCAGAAGAATTCACGGCATGGTATGCGTCAGAGATGCAAAAGACAATAGATGAATTAAATGAGGCAGGATATAAGTTCTCTTGTTTCCTTGCTGATTCAATATTCTCATCAGATGGTATATATCCTGACCCTGTAGGATTCTTAAAAGCAACTGTAGATGTTGTACATAAGAATGGCGGAGTATTTATAGCAGATGAGGTTCAGCCGGGATTTGCAAGAACAGGACAGGCATTCTTTGGATTTGCGAGACACGGAATTGTTCCTGATATGATAACAATGGGTAAGCCAATGGGTAACGGAATTCCAATCTCAGGACTTGCTGCAAAGGAGGATGTACTTGCAGCCTTCAGCGACAAGCTTCCTTACTTTAATACATTTGGTGGTAATCCTGTATCAATAGCCGCCGCTCAGGCAGTCCTTAAATATATTAAAGATGAGAATCTTCAGGAACACTGTAAGAAAGCAGGAGCAGAACTTCTTAAGGCACTTAAAGAGGTACAGGAGAGACATCCTGAATCAGTAGGTGATGTAAGAGGTGCAGGTTTGTTCTTAGGATTTGAATTCGTTAAGAATGATGGCAATAAGACACCTGATAAGGATATGGCGTTGAATGTAATAGAGATGTTAAGAGATGAGCATATTCTCACATCAGTTATAGGTCATTATGGCAATATCTTAAAGCTTCGTCCACCAATGGTATTTTCAGAGAACGATATAGACTGGTTTGCAACATCTCTGGATAAATGTATTACAAAGCTTGAAAATAAATAAAGACATTTGCAGTTTGTAGTAATGATGTATATTCCAGATGCATCAGATTCTTAACATGTACTCAGTTGCAATCGAGATAATGCGTGGAATATCAGGAACAATGGGCATAATACTTACAGTGCCGATAACTTCATTGATAATGTCAGTTCTGCTGACAGACAAACATAAAGAAAAATGATATAATACTCCCAGAAACTACCAAGGTGGAGTTAAGGGGGATTTATGTCAGATACAGTAATAATAGAGGAAGAAAAAGATATAGAACATATTGCAGAAAGGAAAGTAGCCGTCATCAGGAAAAAGATGATGGCTGCTTTTTGTGTTATGGCAGGAATTGCCATACTTATAATTGCTGCTACGACTGTATTTTATGAATTAAAGTTCAGGGCACTGGCAGCGGGATTGTATAACATAGATAACAAATCAGGAGAATATCTGATAGATATGATGTTTTATAAGAGGTATTCATTGAGTGATGTATCAAAGTATAAGAACGTAGTTATGCAGTGCGGGTATACAGAAAATGGTTCATCATATATGTATTTTAGAAGTGGTCAGTGGATAATTGCAGTAGCAGGGATAATTATAATTGCAGTTGTAATGGCAGCATGTATAAGGATGATTGTAAAAATCGGACATAATGATATCTATTCATATGTTATTAAGCTTGGTGCAGAGAACCAGCAGTTAAAGAAAAAACAGAAAGCAGATGAAAGATTTCTTGTTGAGCGTAATGAGAAACTGCAGAATTTTACAGAGAATATTGCACATCAGATTAAGACACCTCTTACTGCACTTAGTCTTGCGCTGGACAGGTTAGAGGAGAGTGGAGAAAACAGGGAACTTCTTGAAAGATGTTTTGAACAGATTGAAAGGATCAGGTCATTTATAAGTAAGCTTATGACAATAAGCAGAATGGAAGCAGGCAAGATAATCATGACAGAGCAGGATGTTAATGTGAACAGCATGCTCTGTGATGTTGTGAGCCAGCTCCCTAAGAATAATTGCAATATTACGGTTGAATGTAATGATGAAGATTATTGTATCAATGCCGATGAAGAATGGATAAGGGAAGCATTTATCAATATAATACAGAACAGCAGCGAGCTGTGCGATAAGGTTGAAGTTAAAGCTGCATGCCGTGATGACAAATGTATAGTCAATATTAAGGATAATGGAAGCGGATTTGAGGAGGACAGGATACCGTATGTATTTGACAGGTTCGAGACGACAGGAAGTGCAGCCGCAGGACATGCAGGTATAGGGCTTAATCTGTCCCGGCTTATTATTGAAGCACATCATGGAACAGTAGATGTGCGTAATAATGAGGATGGAAAGGGTGCTGTTATAAGGGTACAGATACCAAGATATGTTCTTAAGAGAAAGGCTGAATTGTAAGATATGTGTAAGGTTAGTGCATTACAATATAGAAAATGTACTGACTGGGAGGGAATATGACCAAGATACTTATATTGGAAGATGATGATTTTATAAGGCAGCAGCTTGCAGGAATATTACAGGAAAAAGGATATTCAGTTGTGGAAGCGGCAAGCGTAGGACAGTTTAATAAAATATATGAACAGGAAGAAGCGGTAATAGATGTATTCCTGTTAGATGTATATCTGCCTGATGGCAATGGATTTGATGTGTGCAGAAAGATAAGAGAACACGGAAGCCAGATAATAATATTTTTAACATCGTGTGATGATGAAGATAGTATTATCAAAGGACTTGACTGCGGCGGTGATGACTATGTTGTGAAGCCGTTCAGGGTTGCGGAGCTTGTATCAAGAATAATGGCTAATGTTAGAAGAATATCAGGTGGCACAGACATTTATAAAGATGGAACTCTTATAGTAGACTTTAAGAATAAGTCAATTATTCATGCAGATAAACAGATAAGTGTGTCGCCAACAGAATTTCATGTGTTAGAAATACTTATAAACAACAAGGGACTTATTGTAAGAAGAGATACATTTTTCCAGAAAATGTGGGACAGATACGGAACATTTGTAGAGGATAATACGCTGACAGTTACAGTGAGCAGGTTAAAGACAAAGCTTGGAAATCGTGAGGACGGAAAATCTTATATAGAGACAATCCGCGGAATCGGCTACCGGTGGAAGAATAATTGAGTGAGACTTCACAGTTCTTTGTCCATTTTATATGTGTATATACGTGTCTGTATGTGTGTCGGAGGCATAAAATTTTCAACTGTAAGGTTTTTGTAAGGTTTGCATGATAAGGTATAAGCATGGTAATAAGGTATAGACATAAATCTTACAGGGGGTACTTGAATGAATGTTTTAAAGATTACTTTCAAAAGTATAAGGAGACGGTTCCCGCAGATATGGAAGGCGGCACTTACAACGCTTGTAGCGGTATTTTTTGTGACGGCGGTTCTTATATTTCAGGAGAATATGTACCAGTGGCAGATGTCATCGAATAAGTCGAGATTTGGAGACTGGTATATATGTGAGAAAACAACGAAAGAGCCTAACAAGGTTCTTGATGAGAATGACTTTCTGGAAAAGCCTTTAAAGGCAGAGAGTACGGTCCGGATATTTGATTCAGACTGGAATAACACAAAGCTTTATGTTGGAAGCATGACGGACGATTTTATGAAGCAGGGCAGAATCAGACTGGCAGAGGGAAGGATGCCGGAGATTTCAGATGAAATAACTATGGATTGGAATACTCTGCTTAAACTTGGCTATGAGGGGGAGCCTGGACAGAAGGTAACAATTAATTATTATGAAAATGACAATATTAATTCAGATAAAGGAAGGCTTAGTGCAACATTTACACTAGTTGGAATATTAAATAATTACACAAATATATGGCAGGATGGAAAAAATATTCCAGGAGCAATTGTTACTGAGGAAAGATTAAAAGAATTCAAATGTACTATTTATAATATCTATATTTATCCATTCAAGGATTCTGTGCGGACACAGGATTATGCAAATGTATATAAAAAGATTAAGGAGGATGTAAAAAGCCAGACTGTATATAATGCTGCAGTATATGATTATTCCCCGTGGAAATCAAAAATAGTATATGCATATATGTATATAGTTGTTATGGTAATTGGAATTCTGGCTTTGTCTTATCAGCTGATTGAATACAGGAACAGACGAAAGAAAGCCTATGAGTTGTTTAAGAATATGGGAATGGACAAGTCTCATATCAGGAAAATGTATATAATCGAGAATGCATTTATACTTATACCAGCGGGAATAGCAGGAATATTGCTTGCGCTTATTGCGGGAAGTGTGACAGGACATGTACTTGAAGCGAAAACCGGCTATGAATTTTACAGTGTAAATGTGGATGTTGTTATTAAAAGTGTGTGTTCCGTTATTGTTGCTGTGGTTATAGAGGAACTGACAGGATTAATATCTAATATAAAATTTTATGGGAAAATGACAGTTAAAAAGAGGCAGTATGACAGAAGAAAAGATAATATAAGACAGCACAAGAGCAGAATGAATAGGCACAATCTTGTTATGTCAGTAAGCTCAAGATTTATAAAAGAAGATGGCACTTTAATGATAATCGGTGTAAGGCTTTTTGCATTGTGTATATGTATGGTTATTATTTTTTCTTCTTTAAAGATTCAAAATGCTTTTAAAGAATATAAGAACAATGATAACATGCCGGATATATATGGATATATTGATGTTAATCAGGATAAAACGGCATTATTTATGAATTACTGGTATTATCTTAAGGATTATAATAATCTGCCGCAGAAATCAACGAACTATACTGGTGAAATCACAAGCAGGTATGACATGCGTGATTATGTCTGCAAGCAGAGAATAAGGTATAACATACATTTTGATAAGATAAAGAAATTAGTTGAAGCCGGGAATATGTGGGAATGGAATGATGCAATTAAAGTGAATGACAGTGACAGCATAGGAAGGTCTCTTGGTTTTATTAATATGGGACAGAGTAAATACCTAAAGGATCCTAACAATAATATTCTTAAAGGATTTTCTAAGGGATTTATTGACGAACTGATGGGAATTAACGGAATAAATTCTGTGTCATATTCTGCATTTGAATCAGAGAGAAGCTGGTTCTGGGATGCACAGGATTATGAAAAGATGCAGACATTTACATTTCATCCTGAAAATGGTTCATATAATAACGAGCATCTTCCTGATTACGGAGACAGATATCTGTTTTCTACAGAATATGCACAGCCAACCAAAGAACTATATAACAGGCTGGAGAAATATATAGATAAAGAGTATGTTGATTATGAAGCATTTGAAGAAGGAAAACAGGTGGTTTTATTCTTAAGAAACCTTCCGGATGGCGGATATGATGACACAATTCATGCAGGAGATACTCTGTATTATAACTATTATCAGGTAAGTACAGATACTTATGAAAAGTTTTCTAATAAATCATATTACTATTATTTCCCATATGAGGAAGCCTTTGCAAAGGCAAAAGCGGGAAATAAAAAGGACGATGATGAACTTATTGAAATGGAGATTAATTATGATGCATGTGTAGCTCCACAGGTAGCTGCAGTAGTTAAAGTAACTGATGAGGTTATAGAGGATTTTAAGGGAATAATTCCTGCATTTGGTTATTATACCTCAATTGCCAGCATTAATATGGCACAGCAGGCGGTTGACAGACAAAAGGATGTAATGGAAAGATATCTTGGACAGGAATTAAGTTCTGACATGGATTTTGAATTATCCTATAACCAGATAAGCATTAATTATGATCTGGCATCAACATTTTCTGCAACTAATAATAAGATAGGTGTGTACTTTAATAATAATGATATTTCTTATGACAGCAATGTAGATGTTAAGAATACATACAGGACACAGCTTATTAACAGTATTTTACAGTATGGCATAACTATAATTTCAATGATAGTTGTGCAGCTTCTTATTATGGCAATTGTTGTGAGAAACCGCATGGACAGAAGATATGATAAGATAAAGCTTCTGCATGGTCTGGGGATGAGACGGGGAAAGATAGTAAGAATATGTATGGCAGAAGCACTGCGTGAATCTTTATGGTGTGTAATTACAATGCCTTTAATACTTTTGATGGAACTGTTAATGTATGCAGGATTTGTAAGAAAATTGTAATCAGGAGGGATAACTATGAAAGAGATAATGCTCAGAGCGGAAAATATAGAAAGAACATATCATGCTGGAAGTGTAGATGTACCAGCACTTAAGAATTGTACACTTGAGTTTGAACAGGGAGAATTTACTGCTATTATTGGAAAGAGTGGTTCGGGGAAATCGACTCTGTTAAGGATTCTTGGAAGTGTAGATGAACCGGATACAGGTAGTGTTACTATTGGCGGCAAGAAAATAACTGGGATGAAGGACAAGGAAATATCTGAATTCAGAAGGAGACAGATTGGTTACATATATCAGGACTACAGTCTGTTTCCAGAGTTTACAGCATACGAAAATATTGTTATGCCTATACTTATCGACGGAAAGAAACCTGATGAAAATGAGGTTGATGATTTGTTAGAGGAATTGGGAATATCGCATTGTAAGAATAAGTTTCCATCGCAGATGTCAGGCGGTGAACAGCAGAGAGTTGCAATAGCAAGGGCATTGATTACCCATCCTGCTGTTATACTTGCGGATGAACCGACTGGTAATCTTGATGCGGGAAGTGCAGGAACAGTTGCACAGATGTTATCCAAGGCAAGCCAGAAGCACAACCAGACAATAATTATGGTTACGCATGACAGACAGATGGCGGATTATGCAGATAAGATAATAACTATTGTTGATGGAGTGTGCCAGTAGTATAGCCATACATACGGAAAGGGGGATGCGTATGTCTGTATTTGAAATTACATTTTTAAGTGTAAAAAGGCGTATGCCGCAGATAATAAAGGCAGCATGTACGACTCTGGCAGCAGTATTTTTTGTAACAGCCGTTCTTATATTTCAGGATAATATGTATCAGTGGCAGATGTCATCGAACAAATCAAGATTCGGAGACTGGTTTTTATATGAAATTACATCAGAGGAGCCTAACCAGTCATTAAGTGAACATGCATATCTTAATGATCCTGTCAAAATAATGACTAGTGTCAGTATGTTTAATTCTGACTGGAAAAGGACGGGATATATTGTCGGAAGCTTTGATAAGGATTTCATTAATCAGGTCAGAATCAGCCTTGATGAAGGAAAACTGCCAGAAAATGATGACGAGATAGCTATGGACTGGAATACATTGTTATCACTTGGATATACTGGTGAAATAGGTGAGACTGTAACTATCAGATATTGTGAGGAAAACAGTATATATGATGAAAGTGCCAGACAGGAAAAAGAATTCAGACTTGTTGGTATACTGGCTAATTATACAAATATATGGAAGAACGGGAAGAATATACCAGGAGCTGTTGTAACGCCGAATGCCTTAGAGATATTAGACTACAAATGTCGTAATGTGTATTTTTATTCTCTAAATGATGCTGTGAAAACATCAGATTATGCAACTGTTTATAAGAAGATAAAGGAAGATGCAAAAACAGAGACTGTATATAATTCGGCAGTATATGATTATCAGCCGTGGAGTTCGGCTAAAGTATACATGTATATGTATCTGGTTGTAATGATAATAGGAATTCTTGCACTTTCATATCAGCTTATTGAATACAGAGGAAGAAGACGCCCGGCTTATGAGCGTTTCAGAAAGCTTGGAATGAATAAGGCGTCACTTCGGAGTATGTATATTATTGAAAATGCCCTGATAATTATTCCAGCGGGAATAATGGGACTTATACTGGCTTTACTTACAGGCTTTGGAATAGGAAAGGCTCTTGAAATTCATAATGGCTTCACATTTTATAAGGTCACATTAAATGTAATTATAAAAAGTGTTTTGTCAGTAATTATAGCAATAATAGTTGAAGAAATAGCAGGTATTATTGCAAACAGCCGTAAAAATCACATTTTAAATAAAAAACGGAAAAAGAAAAACAGCCAGAATGTAAATATATATAACGCCACTGGTAAAAAATCAAAAATTAAGCCGTCTAATTTATTAATTACAGTAAGCTCAAGATTTATCAGAAAAGATGGAATATTTATGGCTGCCGGGCTTAGAATATTCGCATTATGCATATGTGCTGTACTTGTATTTTCAGCATTAATGATAAAGAAAGTATATATTGCGTACAAGGATAATGAGCAGATACCGGATATATATGGATATCTGGATCCTTCAGATTCAGAATATGAAATGTATATATATTACTATAGTTATATAAAGGGTTATTATAATATTCCAATACCAGATGGAGAATATTACAGTGAAGAGAGGAATGCTCTTCTGTCCAGTGAAAAAAGAAACAGATACAACATAAGCTTTAATGAATTAAAAAGTAAGCTGACAAAAGAATCTGATAGCCTTGATGCAAATAATCATCAGGATCTAATACGTTTTAATATGCTGCATGTTAATTATTCTAATAAATATTGTAAGAGAGGCAATACTAATTTACTCACAGGCTTTTCGGAAGAGTTTCTTACAGAGCTTGAAAAGATAGGTGGAATAAAGTCGGTAGATTATTCAGCATATGAATCAGAGCGTACATGGTTCTGGGATAATCAGGATTTTCATAAGATGGGAATGGATACTATTTCACCCGATAATTATAATATAACGAGAGAATCACCCGTTACGGATTATGGTTACCGTTATATATATTCCACAGAGTATGTTAATCCTACCAGAGAATTATATAACAAGCTTGAGAAGTACATTGATAAGGAATACAGGAATTATGATGATTTCGTTAATGGAAAACAGGTTGTAGTCTTTTTGAGAAATACACCAGATGGAACTTATGATGACACATTACAGGCAGGAGATATCTTGAATTATAATTATTATCCGTTGTCTGTAATGCCTAATATAAGGTTTACAAATAATGTGGCATATGGGAGATATACATATCCGTTTGACAGGGCATTTTATGATACATATAATAATTCAGGAAAGATTAACCTTTATTCAGAATTTAATGGAACGCTTAAAGGAAGTGCAACATTTAACATGCACAGTGAAGGAGATTCTGAGGATTGGATAAATGGGTATGAGTCAATATTTGGTGCGTGTGTATCACCTCAGGTTGCGGCTGTCATTAAGGTAACAGACGATGTGAAAGAAGATTTTAACGGAATCATGCCTGATTATGGATATTATACAGCACTTGCGGGAATGTCACTGGCACAGCAGGCAGTTGATAACCAGAGAAGCTTCATGGAGAGGATAACCGGTGATAAAATGACCGGTTATCTGGAATTCGGACTTAAGTATAACCAGCTGAACATTAATTATGATTTGTCATCAACATTTTCAGCAACGAATAATAAGGTGGCTGTATATTTTGATAATAATGAATTATCGTATTCTTCTAATGTCGATGCAAAGAATATATACAGAACCCAGCTTATTAACAATATTCTCCAGTATGGAATAACCATTGCCGCAGTTATAGTAATACAGCTTCTTATAATGGCAATAATTGTAAGAAACAGAATAGAAAGAAGAAAAGCAAGCTATAAGCTGCTGCATGGCATTGGAATGAGACAGGGAACAATAGTGAAAATGTGCATGATTGAGGCAGTACGGGAATCTGTATGGTGTATATTCACAATGCCACTTATACTTATACTGGAGCTTCTTATGTATATGCGAAAGAATCTGGTTGAATAATTAAATATTATCGTGTATCATTAGAAAAAGAGCCACTTGTTGGCTCTTTTTTTACGAAAAGGACAGGTAGTTAATATGAATCAGACATATATGAAGGAGCAGAAGATACTCCCATTGTTATTAAAAATGTCGCTTCCAATGGTAATATCAATGATGGTTAATTCATTGTACAACATTGTTGACAGCTTCTTTGTTGCCAAGATAAGTGAAAATGCGATGACAGCCTTGTCACTTGTCTTTCCTGTACAGAATCTTATAAGCTCGGTTATGATAGGATTTGCAATAGGAATTAATGCGGTCATATCATTTTTTATGGGTGCACAGAACCAGAAGCAGGCTGACAAGGCAGCTAGTCAGGGTATGCTCCTAAGCTGTATACACGCTGTTGTGCTTACAGTGATATGCATAGCAGGCATGCCGGTATTTTTAAAAATGTTTACAAAGGACGCAGAGATAGTTTCACTGGGACTTAAATATTCCAATATTGCATTTGCATTTTCAATAATGCTTGGAATTGAGCTTATGTTTGAAAAGGTGTTTCAGGCAGTTGGAAGAATGAATGCTTCTATGGTCTGCCTTATGACAGGCTGTATAGTTAATATTGTGCTTGACCCGATGATGATATTCGGAATCGGCCCATTTCCAGCAATGGGAATTGAGGGTGCTGCACTTGCGACAGGAATAGGTCAGACTTCGGCGGCTGTGCTTTATATAATAATATATATTGTTAAGCCTATTCCGGTTAAATTCAGAAAATCAGAGATGAGAATAGAAGGCTCTATGGCAAAGAGGCTTTATTCTATCGGCATGCCGGCAAGCTTAAGTCTTGCACTTCCATCTATTCTTATATCAGTGCTTAATGTAATACTTGCGGCTTACTCGGCTGTGTATGTATTCGTGCTTGGGGTATATTACAAGCTGCAGACATTCCTTTATCTTCCAGCCAACGGAGTTGTGCAGGGAATGAGACCGCTTATGGGGTATAACTACGGAGCGGGAGAGCATGAGAGAGTAAGAAAGATATATAAGACATCGATGGTGCTTATATTTGCTATTATGGCAGCAGGTACAATTCTCTGTCTTGCAATACCAGGTTCGCTTATCGGTCTGTTTACAAACAATCCTGACACAATAAATGCAGGAGAGACAGCGTTAAGAATAATAAGTGCCGGATTTATTGTGTCAACTGTATCAGTGACTTCAGCGGGCGCACTTGAGGGACTTGGAAAGGGATTTCCGTCACTTATCATATCTGTATGCAGATATGTTGCTGTAATAATTCCGGTTGCATTCGTTATGTCAGGATTAGTCGGGGCAACAGGTGTATGGCATGCATTCTGGATTACAGAGGTAATCACATGTGTAATTTCTTATATAGTGTATAAGAAGAATGCCAGATAAACAGGCTTAATCGTTTTCGGAATTGCTCTTTATATGATACATCATTTTTTCTCTTAAATATCCCCATCTCAGGGGGGAAGCATGTAAATATTTGTTGTGATAATACTTCATGGATTTTGTTTGCAAATGTTATATAAAGAGGTTACAATAATAATAAGTTAAACGTTTTCGTGAAAGAGTGGGACAGATAATTTAATAATGGGGTGACACAAGATGAAATTAAAGAATAGTATTATGGGATTACTATTATTTTTTTCACTATTTCCGCTTGTGGTATTTGGTGGGTTTTCAATATGTGAAACTAATAAGAAAATAGATAAAATGACAGACTGCAATCTGGAGGCAATAAGTCAGAATCAGATACTTGATATCAAGGATTTCTGTAATGACAGGAAGTCAGAGATGGAGATTATTGCTAATTACTCACTTATTCAGGATGCAGTATTATGCAGCCTTGGAGAGGGCGGCGAGGCTGATGACAGGGATTATGTGGATGGACTTCTTAAAGAACATAAGAAGTACGATTCATATGCAGCCAGTATTTCTGTGCTTGATAAGGATTTTAAGGTTGTGGGTTCAAGCGAGAATTATGAAATATATGAGATAAGCCAGTTTAAGAGTGTGAATGAGAGGTTCAGAACAGGTGAGTTCATTATTGGCAATTCCTATGAAAGGGATACTGATGACGGAGTTAAGAAGCTGGTTCCGGCATATCTTGGAATATATGACGGGCAGAGACTTATAGGTTTTGTTTCAGAAGAACTGGATACCAGATATTTTGATGCTCTGCGTATGAATATGGGTTCATTAGCTGATGGCATATTTTACCTGATTGACGGCAATGGAGAGATTATTACTGCGGGTGACAGCAAACATGAGAGCCTGACACAATTTGTTACAGATGTATCAGAAAGAAAGGAATTCCAGAAGGCATGGGACGCAATAGACCATGAGGCGAATCCGTCAGGCAAGCTGTATTATACATACAAGGGGCAGCAGTATATCACATATTATTCAGATGTGAATAACACGGACTGGGGAATAAGGATAACTGAGAATCTGAGTGAGCAGAAGAAGGACACGAAGTCATACAGTATGCTTATAGGAATGGTTATGATTGTTCTTGTGTTAAGCGTTGGTATTGTACAGTATTTTCTCACAGACAAGGTGCTTAAACCGATTGATAATATGATAGATGTATTATTGCAGACGCGCATAACACAGAATTATTCGTTAAGAATTCCTAAAACCAAGACCTATGAGATGGGAAAGCTGGCTGATGAGATTAACAGCCTGCTTGGATATATTGAAAATGAGGATATTCACGAGAAGGCAAAGCAGAAGCAGCTTGTAAGAATCGCAGAAGCTGACCCGCTGACTGGTATTGATAATAAGAAGACTATAGAACTTAAAATGCGTTCTATGCTTTCACATGCTGGTGACAATGGAAAGCAGATAAGCATAGGATTCCTTGATATTGACGATTTCCGTGATTACAATACGAAATACGGACATCAGGAAGGTGATGAGGTTATATGCTTTGTTGCTAATTTGATTAACAAGAATATAAGAGGTAACTGCGGAAGAAATGGTGGTGATGAATTCGTATTCTGTTATGAGGGGAATCTTGAACTTGATGAAATGAAGCTTAACCTTGACAGACTTATGAAGCTGCTTAATGAAGGATATTCAAGTGATACCGTAAAAG
>OIZF01000091.1_pt1 | contig 59433 bp, 48 predicted proteins | sample 1588471 | NCBI WGS metagenome assembly OIZF01 (sample SAMN03283279) | human gut metagenome | biome: human-associated habitat; material: feces | host: Homo sapiens | place: Peru | collected 2012
CGTCGCGTCCTTGGCGAGGCTTGTACGAGAATACCACACGTCCGAAGGTGCCGTTCGTTGTGACAAGGGATTGCTTGTGTCGAGAATAAAGACCGAAATCCTTATCCTCTCCTCCGTCTTCTTGTCCAGTCGGCTTCTCGACGAATTGGCTGTACGTCCAAACTGCGTGGTCACAAGATTTTTTGCCGTACATCGGGCCTGTCTCTCAACGAAATTCTGCTTCAAGAGTTCCTGAAGCAGAATGGTGAGTGTGGAATTTGTGCCAGTCCAAGTGATGTTGCAATGGCAAGGCGATCCTTCGAAAAGGCGGTCAAAATCCTCGGGCCTTGTGTCATTGTCAATCCACCCCCATTCTGTCCATTTCTGGTATAGAATATCCACCCTATGCCTTTGTCTTTGGAGCATACTGTTATTGTTGTGTTTGAAGTATCTTATGGTCATGGGCTTCTCGCTGGCAGGCACAACGGCAGCCTTCTTCTGCTTTGGCCTCTTCCTATTGGTGGTGCTTGAGGTTGCTGGCGAACTGCTGCTTGCGGGCGTTGTGGCAGGCATGGTGAAAGTGCAGTTTGTGATATTCCCGAAAAACTGCTGGCAGTTGTAATTGTGCTGTTCCTTGATGTATGTAGGCTTGCGTGCGTTTGTGGGCTGCAAGTCGTCTGTGTCTTGATCAGATTGCTTCATCTTCTGCTGGTGTTATAAATTTAGGATTCTTCACCTCGCCCAGAAACTGGGTGCAGCCCGAATTGTGCTGCTCGTTTACTATCTGCAAGGTCATGTTTGCGTTAGGTGCCATTCGATACATGTTTTGCACATGCTGTTCCATACGGCTCAACACGTCGCCATCCCACGCAGTCTGCTCTATCTGGCGGTCGAACCATCCGTCGGACAGGGACACGGAGAATATGCGGTCGAGAGTGTCGGTCCATCCCTCAAACTTGTTGTCGGCCACCACCGCCGCCAGTTCAGCCGATAGGTGGTGGCGGTAGAAAGGGCGGCTGCTGCTATCGATGGCCAGTATCGCAAAGCCGAACACTATGCCCACAGCCTTGCGATGCTCCTCTGTACTTATGTGTCGGTCTATGCGTCGGAATCCGTTGTATTTGCCGAGCCAAAGACTGGGCAGACAGTCCAGCACGTCGTGTCCCTTGTCGGCGATGGTAGCCAGCAGCTCCATAGTTTCGGCAAAGCCCTCTTCGGGGCACATTCCGAACTCGACGAGTTCAGCCTCCAGCTGAGCCCCTATGCTGCAAACAGCTTGATAGAGCTCGTTGTCGGCGTAGAATTCACTAACGAACTCTATTTCTGCGTTTTGGAACCTGTGTTTCATTTACGTAATCTTTAGTTTTTTCTTCTACAATGTCAAACCACTCTTCAAGCCTTGTCCTTCCGTCCAGGTTGCACGTGCCGTTGCCAAAATCGTTCAGCATGTCGATGGTCATAGGGAAAAAAGCCTTGACGTAGTCGTTGATGCGGTAGGTTTTGAAGTCCTTGAACGTGATGCAGATGTCGTAGCCGTTTTCGCCACATAGTCTAATCATCTCGGCCAGATCCTTGTTTTTTCTGGACAGCTTGCCCTTGTTGTTCTGGTCGAACTCCATGCAGAAGTAGCCCTTCAAGGCATCCGAAATCTTAACAGTTGTAAGCATGGCCTTCAGTCGTGCCGACTTCACCTCCATGGCGTTGGTCTTGTTGGTCTTCTTGGGGTTCTGAAACACGAACGACACGCGTCGTATAAAGTCGCCGTGGTCGTAGATGCGCTCGTGCATAAACTGCCAGATGTCGGTAGGGTTCATGCGCGCCTCGATGCGCATCTGCAGGTCGAAGCGGTCGGCAAGAATTCGGTTGAAATTGTCCAGCAGCATGTCGCGCAGCATGTCGGGCTTGCTACTCCAGGCTGTAGATTTCTCGATGGCAAGAATACAAATACCGGGTCGGTTGTCGATAAGCACGTGGCAGTAGGGGTTCGATTCAATCTCCTGTTTCTCGTAGTTATCGATGCCGTGGCTGTCCTTTCCGTTGCGCGTCCACCAGTCCTTAAGCTGGCTGTTGTTGACGCGCCATATATAGATGTCGCCCTGTTTGGCCATCACGTCGTTGGGCAGTCGTGTAAACTCCCCCTTCTTGTTGGTTTTGCCCAGATTGTCCACCGAGTTCTGGTCGAACAGGCTGGCAAAGCACGCCTGCGCCATCTTCAGGTTTTTGCTTCCGTCTACGCCGTTTTCGGCAGCAAGGACAGTAGGCTCAGGGTTCCTGTGAAAGTCGAACTTGTAGATTGCATACATCGAATTTTCTTTTTCCATAGATTAATACTGTTTTTTTTAGGTTGTTTTTGGGGTTTTTGTAAGTTATTAGCTATCCGTCGAACGAAGGGCTGGAACAGAATAGAACACAAATTTAAGTAAATAATTTTGAACGGGGGAATAAATGAGGGAGAAATGTAGGGGAGAGGGGATTTTTTTTTGTACCACCAATATTTCGTAAAGTTAAACAACCAGGAAATGGTAAAGTTAAACAATACGGGGCAAGCGGCCGAGCCGAGTTCAAGGCGCGTTGGTCGGTTTTTGTATCCGTTTACCTTCCATCTAATCTTTTTTTTATTGCATAACCCAAGTCTATTTACAGAAATATGAGTAACTTTGCATAAATAAATCAGAAAAAAAACTAAAGTTGAAATAATCATGGCAACGGTTTATATCGTGTAAACAAGAAAGGTTTGTTTAATGTTCCTTGCGGAAAGTATATGCAACCACAAATTTGTGTTAACTAAAGACTAAGGATTATGGCTAAGATAAAAGTTGAAAATACAGAAATATCTGTTGTTAGTGTGCAAAACGAGGATTATATCTCTTTGACAGATATGGCACATAGCCAAATGCAGGAACACATAATTTTCAGATGGATGAGCCTTAAAAGTACAATAGAATATCTCGGTGAATGGGAAATGCTATATAATCCGAATTTTAATTGTACCGAATTCGATACAATTAAAAATGCAGCAGGAAGCAACAACTTCGTGCTTTCTGTAAAGGCATGGATTCAAAGAACAGGTGCAATAGGCATCATGGCAAAAGCTGGCCGATATGGTGGAACTTATGCTCATCGAGACATTGCGTACCACTTTGGAATGTGGATTAGTCCTCGTTTCCAACTTTTGTTGGTAAAAGAGTATCAACGTCTTAAAGCTGATGAGCAGAAACAATTGTCATGGTCTGCTAAACGTGAACTGTCAAAGATAAACTATCGTATTCACACAGATGCAATCAAGGAAAATCTTATTCCAAACGAGGTGACACGTGAACAAGCAGCTATGAAGTATGCCGATGAAGCCGATGTTCTCAACATAGCTATGTTTGGTATGACGGCAAGGCAATGGCGTGAACAGAATCCCGATAAGAAAGGTAACATTCGTGATTATGCCAATATAAATGAGCTAATCTGCCTATCGAACATGGAGAATCTCAATGCTGTGTTTATCAACGATGGTATGGCACAATCTGAAAGACTCATCAAACTGAATCAGATTGCTATCCAACAAATGAGAATCCTCGAAGATACAGGAGACAGAAACTTATTAAAGTAAAGACGGTTATGGCGCAGCAGAAATATACACAGGCACAATAAGTGATAGACACGCTTCGCAAAACAGGAAGGTATGCTACGCTTGGTGATTTGTATCATCTCGTAGATACAAATTCGTGGGCAACTAAGACACCCAACGAATCTATCCGAAGAATTGTGCAGCAATCTAACGAAATATTTAAAATACAGCCAGGTCTTTGGGCATTGGAGCAATGTCGTGAAGAAGATTTGCAGGAATCGAACAAGATGAAAAATTCTGCCAGTTGAGCAAAGCAAGACGTGAAGATATGGAGACGAGTACAAATTATGAAAATCTTATAAATCATATTGAAGACTTGCATAAGATGCCAGACATTACGATGGTAAATGAAGATATTATAGGTTACACACACCTTTTTAAAATGTTCAAAACGCATGTTCTCATATATACAAACAGCCTACACCCTACCTCTTGTTCTTATGTTCTCTTGTCTAAAAAACAGATTCTCTTGTCTATAAAAATAGATTCTCTTGTCTATAAAAAGACTCCATAAATAGCCTCTCCAAAGTAATATATATTAAATGGCAAAGTATATTATATTAAATGGCAAAGTATATTATATTAAATGGCAAAGTATATTATATTAAATTGGCAAGTAATATACATTACTTTGCCAACGATAATGTTATCGTTTTTCTAGCTATTTAAGAGGGGTGTGTAGAAGAGGCGCTGACATGTCAAAACGAAAGTTAGATGACCGTGGATGGTGGGTACGGATGCGGAATAGCTTACATATCGCCACATATGGATACGAATATATTAGTTTTTGGGGCTAAAAAACGAAATATTGTTATTTCAATGCATTTAAATGATAAAAATATAGACAAACAATGTAGGATGTCATATTTTTATATTAATTTTGCCATATAATAACAATACACCACATGAACAACGACAATGCTAACTTGCGCCAACACAAGGTGCTGCTGATATATACCGGCGGCACTATTGGTATGGGACGCAATCCACAAACTGGTGCTCTCGAACCCCTCAACTTCGAACACCTCATTGCCAACTTGCCAGAATATGCCTATCTGAAGACGGATGTAGACGTTTATCAGTTTACTCCTCCGATCGATTCATCGGACATCTCGCTTAGACGCTGGGCACAAATTGTGCGCATCATAGCCGATGGCTACGACCGTTATGACGGATTCGTTATCCTGCACGGCACAGACACTATGGCTTATACAGCAAGTGCCTTATCGTTTATGCTCGAGAACCTTACGAAGCCTGTTATACTTACTGGCTCACAGTTGCCTATTGGACAGCTGCGTACAGACGGCAAGGAGAACTTGGTAACAAGTATTGAGTTGGCTTCGGCTTACGATGACAATGGTCGTCCAATGGTACCTGAAGTGTGCATTTTCTTTGGTGGCCGACTGCTTAGAGGTAACCGCAGTACCAAGAAAAGTGCCGATGGTTTCAACGCTTTCAATACATTCAACTATCCACATCTATGCGAGGCTGGCGTAGAATTCCAGTTTAACCCTCACTTTATATTGAAGCCCGACTATAGTCGTCCGATGATTCCGCACTATGCCATGGACCCTAACGTAGTGGTGTTCTCGCTATTCCCTGGCATTCAACAGAATATTGTGCGCCATGTGCTTGAGGCTCCTGAGTTGCGTGGTATCGTTATGCGCTCGTTCGGTAGTGGCAACGCTCCGCAAAAACCATGGATTAGGCAGCTGCTTATGGACGCTACAAAGCGTGGCGTAACTGTGGTAAACATTACACAATGTGTGGCTGGCAACGTAAAGATGGGACGCTATGAGGCAAGCTATCAGCTAAAGGATGCCGGAATAGTAAGCGGTTACGACTCTACTGTAGAGAGTGCCGTAACCAAGTTGATGTTCTTACAGGCAAGGTATTCCGACTGCCACACCATACGCAATTTGATGAATACAAACCTTTGTGGAGAGATAACAAAGTAGAAACACAAGTTGATAAAAACAGAAAGAAAAGTCCCCAAGAAGCGGTTGCTTCTTGGGGACTTTTCTTTATATTGATATAAGATACAAATTGCTTATTTAGCGTATGCAACCGAGCGAGTTTCGCGAATAACGGTAATCTTAACCTGACCCGGATAAGTCATCTCAGTCTGAATCTTGTTTGCAATCTCGCCCGACAAGCTCTCGGTCTCCTTATCATCCATCTTGTCTGCTCCGACGATGACACGCAACTCGCGACCAGCCTGAATAGCGTAAGTCTTTGTAACGCCAGGATAAGACATTGCGATAGCTTCAAGGTCGTTAAGACGCTTGATATAGGCCTCTACTATCTCGCGGCGAGCACCTGGACGTGCGCCAGATATAGCATCGCACACCTGTACAATAGGAGCAAGGAGAGTGTTCATCTCCATCTCGTCGTGGTGAGCGCCGATAGCGTTGCAGATATCTGGTTTTTCCTTGTACTTCTCGGCAATCTTGGCACCATAGAGAGCGTGTGGCAATTCGCTCTCCTCATCGGGTACCTTACCTATATCATGCAATAGTCCGGCACGTTTAGCCTTCTTTGGATTCAAGCCAAGCTCGGCTGCCATAACGGCGCAAAGGTTAGCTGTCTCGCGTGCATGCTGCAATAGATTCTGTCCGTAAGACGAACGATACTTCATCTTACCGATGATACGGATAAGTTCAGGATGCAAGCCATGGATACCAAGGTCGATAGCTGTGCGCTTGCCAGTCTCGATTATCTCGTTGTCGAGCTGCTTCTTAACCTTGGCCACTACTTCCTCGATACGTGCCGGATGTATACGTCCATCGGCAACAAGCTGATGTAAAGCAAGGCGACATACCTCACGACGAACGGGGTCGAATGCAGATATAACGATAGCCTCTGGGGTATCGTCTACAACGATCTCAACTCCGGTAGCTGCCTCAAGTGCGCGAATGTTGCGACCCTCGCGTCCGATGATACGTCCCTTAACCTCGTCGTTCTCGATATGGAATACAGATACAGAGTTTTCGATGGCTGTCTCGGTAGCCACACGCTGTATAGTCTGGATAACAATCTTCTTGGCCTGAGTGTTGGCATTGAGCTTAGCCTCATCCATAATCTCGTTAATGTAAGAAGCTGCATCGGTGCGAGCCTCGTCCTTAAGGCTTTCAACGAGACGATTCTTAGCCTCGTCGGCGCTAAGACCTGAGAGTTCCTCGAGTTTCTCGCGCTCCTTAATCTGCATTTTCTCAAGTTCCTCCTGCTTAAGCGCAATAAGTTTCTTCTCGTTCTCTATGCGTTGAGCACTCTGGTCGCATTCCTGCTTGCGTCGGCCAAGTTCCTCCTGACGCTGATTGAGCGAAATCTCGCGTTGCTTCAAGCGATTTTCGCTCTGCTGTATCTTCTGGTTGCGCGATTGCACCTCCTTTTCAAGCTCAGCCTTCTTGTTGAGGAACTTCTCCTTGACCTCAAGGAGCTTCTTCTCCTTTATAACCTCAGCCTCCTTGTTGGCGGCTGCAATCATCTCATTATATTTTCCCTGTATTACGTAGCGGAAAATAGTATAGCCTGCTGCTGCGCCTATTATGAGGGCGAGCACGGCACTAATTATGATACCTAACATTATTATATTTTATTATACATTATTTATTATATACGTGATTGTTCACAATTTTTGGTTTGGTGGCTTACTCCTTCTTCAGCACATCCTCAATTTCCCGTGTCAGTTTGCCGATGATGTCCTTATAAGGCTTAGTATCGTTGCGCGACAGTTCCATCTGATAGCGCAAGGCAATATCGATAAGCGCCATATAGAGCAGTTCTTTCTCGTTCTTTGGTCCTTTGTATCTCGAGGCATAGGCATTAACGGTACTCGTAATGAGCTGTGCGGCATCGCGATAGAAGGGTTCATCCTCAGGACGCACGTTGACTGGTATCTCGGTGTCGTAAACATGAAGCCTGATGCGCAACTTGTCTTGATTTTCTTCTGCCATAATGTTGAAGTGTTATTCAGTCGACTTGCCCTCGCTTACAAGCGTAATACACTTGTCTACGTCTCTTATCAGTTTGGCAAGAAGCTTTTGGGCTGCCTCCATATCGCCATTGGCAATCTCGACCATACGTGCTACTTTCAGACTCTTGTAATCGTTTTGTAGCTGAATGACATGCGCCTCAAGTTGACTAATGCGAGCTTTTTGCTGTTCGATTGTTGCATTAAGCGCGGCATTATGCCCCCTTAATTCTTCGTACTGAAGAATCATCTGCCTGACACGGGTAGTGAAAAGGTCGATAGATTTGGCATCAGCTTCCATTATGCTACTATTTGATTACAAAATTAAGTTATTTCTGTGAACGGCACAAAAAAATGTAACAGTTTTTTGAGTCGTTAGCTTATTTCTTTGCCTCTTGGTCGTCGGTTGGCTTAGGTTCTTTCTTGGCAAGCATCACCACCTGATATACAAAGTCGGATATCCACTTCTGCGAGAAACCAAGTCTATTATTGTACTGGCGTATAGCCACAACAGCCTTAAGCACGGCAGGGTCGGTATAGTCGTTCTTGGTAAATAGTTCGGCAACGGTCTTCTCTGTCATCTTGTACAAAGCACTTTTGAAGATAGAAGGCAGACGCAACTTAAACTTCATAAGGTTGCCCATAAGCATCATTATGTCCTGTGTGAATCCCTGGAACTGAATGAGATAAACCTGGACGTCCTGCATCTTGCGGCAGTTTTTGCGAATACTTTGATCTACCTCCTTGAAGAATAGGTCGTCGGTGCCATAGATATCCTTTAACATCTTGCGGCATGCGCTCTTTTCGCCAAGTCCCAGCTTGTTGTTGACAGTCTGCACATGAAGCGTAGACTTGAACACACGCAGATCGGGGAGCATGGCAAGATTGGTAATACCAACGTTTGCGGCTATAGAAGCCTGGAAGTAAACACGCACAAGCTGCATGTAGTCTTCCATTCCGCCTGTTTTGTTATTATCGTCCTTTCTGTTGAAAAGTTTTGATAAGAATCCCATGTTTGTGTAATGTTTATATTTTAAATTTAACCTTGAGGAAAGGCTTCGCGCCATAATGTCGCCTCCATGTATTTAGGCGAACGGAGGGCAAAGCCTATCATATGCAAAATTAATAAAACTATTCCAATCTCGCAAAAGTTTTGGAGGTATACACATAAATATTTGACAATAATATAATAACAGGCATTTTTTAGGTCTGCATATGGGCTTATTCCAACAATTATTAGTATCTTTGTACGCTTTTATGCGTTTTCGAATCATTAATTAGTACAACACACCTCACGACTATGAAAGGAATTGTTTTAGCGGGTGGTTCGGGTACTCGACTTTACCCCATCACAAAGGGTATAAGCAAGCAGCTTATCCCTATATTTGACAAGCCAATGATATACTATCCTATCTCCGTGCTCATGCTGGCGGATATTAGGGATATACTCATTATATCAACTCCAGACGATCTGCCATCATTCAAGCGACTGTTGGGCGACGGCAGCGACTTGGGTGTGAAGTTTGAATATGCCGAGCAACCATATCCGGGCGGTTTGGCACAAGCATTTATCATAGGAGCCGACTTTCTTAACGGCGATTCGGCATGCCTTGTATTGGGCGACAACATATTCTACGGAGCCGGATTTACACAGTTGCTGCATGAGAGTGTGCAGAATGTTGAAAAGGAAGGCAAGGCTACGGTATTCGGCTACTATGTTAACGACCCCGAACGATATGGAGTGGCTGAGTTTGACAGCAACGGCAACTGCCTTAGCATAGAGGAGAAGCCAGAGCATCCAAAAAGCAATTATGCCGTGGTGGGACTATACTTCTACCCTAACAGTGTGGTAGATATAGCCAACCATATAAAGCCAAGCAAGCGTGGCGAACTGGAGATAACAACCGTAAACCAGGAATATCTTGCCAAGGGAGACCTAAAGGTAAAGACCTTGCAACGCGGATTTGCATGGCTTGATACTGGCACACACGACAGCCTGTCGGAGGCAAGCACCTTTATAGAGGTAATAGAGAAGAGACAGGGACTAAAGGTGGCATGCCTTGAGGAGATAGCTTACAAGAAAGGATGGATTGACAGCGAGAAGCTTAAGACCATAGCTCAACCTATGTGCAAGAACAACTACGGTAAGTATCTGCTGCAACTGGCTGATGGCGAGAAGAAGTAAGAAAAGTTGATTTATATAACAAGAAACATAACATAAACACTTAGACTAATAAGTGCAAACAAATTATTGCAGATAATAAAAAATGGAAGAAAACAAAACCGCAGGATTGTACAATGTCCAGCAAGAAAACGAAACCGAGAAGTCGTCGTTCGACATTAGGACGCTTTACACAATGGTTGTGCTCAACTGGAAGTGGTTCGTATTGTCGCTCATCGTTTGCCTTAGCTTGGCTGTGGTATACCTTAAGTTAGCCACACCTATATATCAGGCCAACGTGAAGCTGCTGATTAAGGATGACCAGAACAACTCTAACAGAGGATATGCCGGAAAGAGCCAGTTGCTTGCCTCGTCTACACTTGGCATTATGACCAACTCGGCAGGAATAGACAACGAGATGGTTATTCTTGGATCGTCAAACCTTGCAAGCGAGACTGTAAAAGACCTCAAGCTATACGTAAACTATTGGATATCAGGACGCATAAAAGACCACATCATCTACCGCACTCAGCCGGTGAATGTAGACTTGGATGCAAACAGTCTTGAAAACCTGAAGATGCCTATCAAACTTAACATCAAGCTTGAGAAAGGTCAGTATCACATCACTGGTACCTACGTGTATGTGCCTAACGACCCCGACAAGTTGCCTATTAAGCACAAGATAGACCGCACCACAGCGCGCCTACCTTTCAGCATCAACACCAGCGTGGGTATTATAAGCTTTAATGCAAACCCTGGGTACCAGATGCCAGAGGATCGCTCGCTTAAGGCTGTCATCGTATCACCTAAGATGGCTGGTAAGATATATGCCAAGTCAATGGCGGTAAGCCAGACATCAAAGACCACAACAATAGCCGAACTTGTATTGAAAGACGCTGTGCCTATGCGTGCCGTAGACTATCTGCGCCAGCTGTCGGTTTGCTACAACCGCGAAGCCAACGAGGATAAGAACGAGATAGCAATGCGCACAGAGCAGTTTATCAACGCACGTCTTGAGAAGATAAACAATGAATTGGGCGCTACAGAGGGCAATCTTGAGTCGACAAAGCGTCGCTACAACATCATCGACCCGAAGATCAACTCGGCTCAGACTATAGCCAGCTCGGATGTTTACACACAGAAGTTGGCCGAGACAAATATGCAGATTGAGCTTCTGAGAAGTATCGACGACTATATGAACGAGCCTGTAAACAAGTATCAGACTCTGCCTACCAACGTGGGTTTGACCGATCCTACTGCCTCGGCTCTTATAAACAAGTACAACGACATCGCTATTGAGCGCAACCGCCTGTTGCGTAGCGCAAGTGAGAACTCGCCTGCTGTAACTCCACTTACAGCACAACTCGACGACCTTATAAGCAGCATACGCCGCGCCATGAGCCAGGCTCAACGCAACGCAGACATACAGCGCAACAGCATACAACAGCAGTATAACACATACGCAGGACAGATATCATCTAGTCCAGAGCAGGAGCGCGTGCTTACACAGATTGGACGTCAGCAAGAGGTTAAGTCGGGTCTGTACCTTATGTTGCTGCAGAAGCGCGAGGAGAACTCTATATCTCTGGCAGCTACAGCAGACAAGGGCAAGCTTATAGACGATCCATTGGTTATGGGCAAGACAAGCCCAAAGACCTCTATCATCTTGCTTATGGCGCTTGTTCTTGGACTTGCACTGCCTATAGGTGTGCTGTTCCTCATCAACTTCTTCCGTTATAAGATTGAGGGACACGACGATGTAGAGACACTTACCAATCTGCCTATCATTGGCGATGTGGCTATTGCAAGCGAAGAGGTTAAGTCGAAGGCTGGTATCGTGGTACACGAGAACACCAACAACATTATGGAGGAGATATTCCGCTCTATACGCACAAACATCCAGTTTATGCTGAAGGACGGACAGAAGGTTATTATGACCACTTCTACAACATCGGGCGAGGGTAAGACATTTATCACATCCAACCTTGCCATGAGCTTTGCATTGCTGGGCAAGAAGGTTATACTTATCGGTCTGGATATACGCAAGCCTCGTCTGGCTCAGTTGTTCGACCTTAAGGACCGCAAGCATGGCATCACCAACCTGCTTGTACATGGCAATCCTACAAAGGAGGATATCAGAGAGCAGATTGTAAAGTCGGGTGCTAACGACAATCTTGACCTTCTTATGGCAGGTCCTATTCCTCCAAACCCGGCAGAGCTTGTATCGCGTCCGGCATTGCAGCAGATTATCGACTTGCTGAAGGAAGACTACGACTACATACTCATGGATACCGCACCTGCAGGTCTTGTAACAGACACCATACAGATAGGTCGTTGCGCCGATATTACTATATATATGTGTCGTGCCGACTACACAGCAAAGTCAAGCTTCGATCTTATTAATGGTTTCAACCAGCAGAAGAAGTTGCCTAACATGTGCATCGTAATCAACGGCATCGACATGTCGAAGAAGAAGTATGGCTACTACTATGGCTACGGCAAGTATGGCAAGTATGGCAAATATGGCACATACGGACATAGCAACAACCGCCAGATGGCTTCATATGGTTCGTATGGCACATACGGAACTTACACAAGCAGTGGCTACGGCAACAAGAACGACAACTCGTTAAAGAAGTAATAACTCTTTTAAACAGTAACAATAACAGAAGAATATGATTATAGCTGTTGACTTTGACGGCACTATCGTTGAACACAAATACCCAGCAATAGGACGCGAGATTCCATTTGCCACCGAGACACTGAAGATGCTTATGAAGCAGAACCACAAGCTGATAATGTGGAGTGTAAGAGAGGGTAAGTTGCTTGACGATGCCGTTAAATGGTGCAAGGATCGTGGTGTTGAGTTTTATGCTGTCAACAAGGACTATCCAGAAGAGACGCTTGACAACAACAACCACTTCTCGCGCAAGCTAAAGGCAGACTTATTTATTGACGACCGCAACCTGGGAGGCTTACCCGACTGGGGTCAGATATATCGCATGATACAGAAACGCCAAACGTGGGAAGACATTATAAACGAAGGTTCGTTTGAGACTAAACACGAACAACCCAAACGCAAGAAAAAATGGGGCATCTTCTAAGATGCTAACAAAAAGCCCAGAGCATTGATGCTCTGGGCTTTTTGTTGTATATGTAATAAGGTGTTCAAAATTCGCAAGCGAGATTACTTAACTGGCACTGTCTCCATAGTCTTCTTCAACAGTTCCCAGAAAGGAGCAACCGTAGAGATATTGCAACGCTCAATAGTTGTGTGCGGTGAGCGAAGCGTCGGACCAAGAGACACAACGTCGAGGTGCGGATACTTCTCAAGGATAACCGAACACTCAAGACCAGCATGGTCTACCTGCTCGATAGCCTCCTCGCCAAACAGCTCGCGATAGTTCTTTTCAAGCAGGTGCAGAATTTCGCTGTCTGTGTTAGGATCCCATCCACCGTATGCTCCGCTAAACTCAACCTTCATGCCAGCCATAGAGAATGTCGACTCAAGAGTTTTGGCAATATAGTCGCGCATGCTCTCGTTAGCCGAACGGGCAAGCAGCTTGAAGTAGGCATGTCCACCCTCGATGTCAATAATAGCGAGGTTAGATGATGTCTCAACAACTGTAGGGAACACCGGAATCATACGCAATACACCGTTGTGGCAGCCATAGATAGCGTCCAAGAGGTTATCCTGAATCTCCTCAGGAGTCTCGTTCTCCGGAGTAGCCACATCCTCGGCAAAGAACTGGATGTTCTCCTCGATTGTGCGATACTCGTGGTTGAACAGCTTGCACCACTCTTCAACGTCCTCCTTAAGAGCCTCAACATTCTCCTTAGACAATGTGAGCACTACCTCGCACTCAAAAGGAATGGCATTACGCATATTGCCACCATGCCATGTTGCAAGACGTGCGCCATACTCGGCGATAGCCTCACGAACGAAGCGAGCCATAAGTTTGTTGGCATTGCCACGTCCCTCGTGTATCTCAAGACCAGAGTGTCCACCCTTCAAGCCCTTGATAACGACCTTAACGGCAGCGTCCTCCTTGTCGGTAGCCACTTCCTTATAGGCGAGAGTAGCAGTAATATCTATACCGCCAGCCGAGCCGATAACAAACTTGCCCCAAGTCTCCGAGTCGAGATTAAGGAGTATATCGCCATTAAGCTCGTCGGCAGGAAGGTCGTTAGCACCGAACATGCCTGTCTCCTCATCGGCTGTGATAAGGCCCTCGACAGGACCATGTACCAATGTCTTGTCTTCCATAACAGCCATAATAGCAGCAACACCCATACCGTTATCGGAACCAAGTGTAGTGCCCTTGGCACGTACCCAATCGCCATCTATATATGTCTCAATAGGGTCGGTCTCGAAGTTATGGGTCGACTCCTTTGTCTTCTGTGGCACCATATCCATGTGTCCCTGAAGAATAATACCCTTACGGTTCTCCATACCCGGAGAAGCAGGTTTGCGCATAACAATGTTTCCGGCAGCATCCTTAAATGCCTCCACGCCAACGCGGGCAGCAAAGTCGAGCAAGAACTGCTGTACTTTCTCAAGATGTCCAGATGGGCGCGGCACCTGTGTCAGTGCATCAAAGTTGCGCCAAATACACTCGGGGTTTAGGTTTTTGATTTCACTCATAGTAATATGTATTAAAAAAAATCTATAATTCGTAACTCGTCATTCCTAACTCGTAATTCGTAACTCTCTTCTTAGTAAGAGCCAATGCAGCCCAGGCATAAACACCCAAAGCCACAACAAGCAGAGTTTGCACACTATGTACAATAAGCACAAAGTTAAGAGCGTCGGTATCGGCTACACCATACAGTATAAGCATAGTCTTAACGGCAAAATGCCACGGACCAGCACCATTAGGAGTAGGCACAATAACAGCAATACTACCCACGATAAAGGTAACGAGAGCGCAAGCCATACCAAGATGGGCTGTAGACTCGAAGCAGAAGAACGTAAGATAATAGTGAAGAAAGTAGCTGCCCCATATAGCAAGGGTAAAAGCCACAAAGAGAACAGGGTGCTTGACATTGCGTATAGACATCACTCCCTGCCATATTCCCTTGACAGTAGACTTCACCTTATTATATATAGCAAACCTACGCATGATATACCATAACAGCACACACACCGCAATGCCACACACGGCAGTAACGATATAGCCGGTTGTGGAGAATCCGGCAAGTATGGTATCGATATTGGTACCGGTGCGATTGAAGAAGATATTGAATATCTTAATTTGGAAGATGAATGTGAGCAAGGCAATAAGCATTACAAGCAGCGAGTCGATAGCACGCTCCATCACTACGGTACCCAAAGCTTTAGGGAAAGAAACTCCATCGTAACGTCTTAATATACCGCAACGCGCAAACTCGCCTATGCGAGGAACCAGCAGACTAACGGCATAAGAAAGAAATATAGAGTTGATACTGGTAGAAGTGCGCGGATGTTCGCCAACTGGTTCAAGTGTAAGGTGCCATCGCCAACCACGGAACATCTGTGCAAGTATGCCAAACGGGAATGAAAGCAACATCCACATCCAGTTCATGTCGTGCAGCAACACCTGCTCAACCTTACCGAAGTCGAAACCGCGATACATCCAGTACAGAATCAGTCCGCCAAGCAGCAGCGAGAGACTTACCTTAAGCGTATTGTTTATGGTCTTCTTTAGTTCCAAATCCTTGCTATATTATAAATTTAAATTATTAAGTACAAAGTTAATGGAATTCAAAGACAATACAAAACAAACAAGCTTGTTTTTATTTATTTTACTTAAGTTTCGCAAGTTCAGAGAATTCAGTAGTTAAAGGAGTTAAGAAGTTAAGCCAAATGCTTTTAGTGCTATAAATAAAGTAAAAAGTTAATGACTTAACTCCTTAGTGACCATAGGGTGCGACAACTCCTTAACTTCTTAACTACTTTCACTTGCGAAACTTCAGTTATTTTATAAAAGCCAGCGCCAATGCCACAGCCATTACGTGCTGTAGTTATTTGTTGCAATCCTGTTAAAAACCGAAAGAAATACGAAAACTTATAATAATATGTAAACGATTTTGCGTACCTTTGCAGTCGAAAAATCAAATCATAACATTTTATGGACGATTATCACGCGGAAAATATGAACTTGTAGTGCAGGAGGACGGCATCATAAAGCTGGTCTCCCCGCATTATTAAACCCATGGAGATTATCTTTATGAGAACATTTTGGAACACCAACTCTACACTCAAGCAAATCGAGGAATGGCAGCCCAACTGCTGGATTCAAGTAACATGTCCAACTGACGAAGACCAGCAACTGTTGGAAGAACGATTCAATATACCCGACTATTTTTTATCCGATATCAGCGACGCAGACGAACGTGCCCGTTATGAGTACGACGACGGATGGATGCTTATCATCTTGCGTATACCATACGTCAAGGAGATACGCTCGCGTACGCCATACACCACTGTGCCTCTCGGTATAATACACAAGCGTGATGTAACCATCACTGTGTGTTATTACGAGACCAACATGATGATTGACTTTGTGTCGTACCATCAAAAGCGCGGAGAGGGATTTACCGACTATGTGGACATGATCTTCAGACTGTTCCTATCATCGGCTGTTTGGTACCTTAAGCGATTGAAGCAAATCAACACACTTATAGAGAAGGCCAAGCACAACCTCGACCATAACGTGAACAACGAGTCGCTTATAGCATTGTCGCGACTACAAGACTCGCTTACATACTTTACAACATCCATCCGAGGCAACGAGACATTGCTTGCCAAACTGAAGTTTAAGTTGCAAGTGGACGAGCTTGATGCCGACCTTATCGAGGACGTAAACATCGAGATGTCGCAGGCAAGAGAAACAACAAGCATATACTCGGACATCCTTGAATCGACAATGGACACCTACTCGAGCATCATCAACAACAACATGAATACAGTGATGCGTACCCTCACGTCAGTGTCTATCGTGATGATGTTGCCTACGCTAATATCATCACTCTTTGGTATGAACCTAATCAACGGCATGGAAGATTATCGTTGGGGATTCCCCGTAGCACTAATCATATCTGTTGTGGTATCGGTGCTGTCGTGGGTCATACTACGCCACAAACGACTGCTATAAAGCTTGTTTATATGGGATATAAGCGAAAAAAAATTACTTTTTTCGCTTATATTCAATTTTTTTTATTAAGTTTGCAACCTATTTAAACGTGAAATAACACGAAGCCGTTAACCACAAACAACAAAACAATATCAATCTTGATGGCTAAGTGTTGTGTATTTGAATTACCCGTATCATAAACTTAAAACAGTTAAATGATGGACTCTCAAGAAAACGCCCTGTTGCAAGGTGCACAAGAAGAACAGAACGTAGAGCAGACCACACAGGCTGCTGACGCTCAAAAAGTAGAGAACGCCAAAGTGTACAAGAACAAGAAAGAGGTGGTTGAACGCCTTAAGGAAATCGCCGCAAGCGACGAGAATCCTAACAAGGACGAGATAGACCTTCTAAAGACCGTGTTCTACAAACTGCACATCACAGAGCGTGAAGCCAAACTTAAGGAATACATTGATGGTGGCGGCGACCCTGCAACCTATCAGATTCTGCCTGATGAAGATGAAGAAGCATTCAAGGCAGAAATGGCTATCGTACGCGAAAAGAGACAAAAGGTGTTCCAAGAGCAAGAGGCTGAAAAACAGGCTAATCTCGAAAAGAAACTCGAGATAATAGAAAAGATAAAGGCTATGGCTACATCGCCCGATGAAGCCAACAAATCATATAATGAATTCAAGGAACTGCAGCAGCAGTGGAAGGACATCAAGGCCGTACCAGCCGACAAGGCAAGTGAGCTTTGGCGCAATTATCAGCTGTATGTAGAGCAGTTCTACGACTTGCTGAAGCTAAACTCAGAGGCTCGCGAATATGATTTCAAGAAGAACCTTGAGCTTAAGACCAAGCTGTGTGAGGCTGCAGAAAACCTTGCCAATGAGGAGGATGTTATCAGCGCATTCCATCAGTTGCAGGAGTTGCACCAGCAATATCGCGAGATAGGTCCGGTAGCAAAGGAGCTTCGCGAACAGATATGGACACGCTTTAAGGCTGCTTCGACAGTTATCAACAAGCGCCATCAGCAGCACTTCGAGCAGATTCGTGCTAAGGAAGACGAGAATCTTGCACGCAAGACAGCTCTATGCGAGAAGGTTGAAGAGCTGGGTAAAGTGGAGAACAAGACAGCCAGCGATTGGGAGTCGCGCTCTAAGGAGATTATCGAATTGCAGAATGAATGGAAGACCATAGGTTTTGCACCACAGAAGATGAATGTAAAGATATTCGAACGCTTCCGTGCTGCCTGTGACGACTTCTTTGGCCGTAAAGCCGAATACTTCAAGGAGATGAAGAAGACATTTGCAGAGAATGCTGACAAGAAGCGCGCTCTTGTTGAAAAGGCTAAGGAACTGGCCGACTCTACAGAATGGAAGTCGACAAGCGACAAGCTCATTGCATTGCAGAAGGAATGGAAGACTATAGGCATGGTGCCAAAGAAACTTGGCGACCAGCTTTGGAACGAGTTCCTTGGAGCATGCAACAAGTTCTTTGAGGCACGTAATGCAGCCAACGCCGGAACACGCAATGAGGAGCATGCCAACCTTAACAAGAAGAACGAGATTATTGCAAAGCTTCGCTCTATGCTTGAGAACGCTGCCGAAACAACACGCGAGAATGTCCAGGCTCTGGTAGAAGAATATAATAAGGTGGGACATGTGCCTTACAAAGATAAGGACAAGCTGTATGCCGAGTTCCACGAAGTGCTCGACAATATATACAAGCAGCTCAATATCTCTACACGCCGTCGTCGTTTGGACGACTTTAAGTCGGGCTTGAAGAACGTGGCAAAGCGTGGCGAGGAAGCTCTTGATTCTGAGCGCGGACGCCTTATGCGCCGTCGCGACCAGTTGCGTCAAGAGATTCAGACATACGAGAATAACCTTGGATTCCTTAATGCAAGCTCAAAGAAGGGCAATAGCCTTATCGATGAGATGAACCGCAAGGTACAGAAGTTGCGTGACGATCTGGAGCTCGTTTGCCAGAAGATCAAGGCTGTCAACTCAGAAAAGAAATAACAGTAAATTATTATAACACAGCTAATAAATGCTGAAGCGCAGCATAAAATCTCATATTGCCAGCGATGGTGGTATGAGATTTTTTGTGTTTATACACATATAAAAAAACAGCCGACAAACATATAGTCTGCCGGCTGTAATATTTTAACAACTTACCAAATTTTTCTTCGATTAAATAGAAGAAGGCATTGATAGCATTAAGAAGTAATGTTTACTTAATGTCTATCTTGTGTGCCATACTAATGACCTGGGCAAGAGAAATTGCCACAACAGCCAATAACAACATAGTTACCATAATCTTTTTCCTTTCTTTTAATTTGTTATCCTAAATGTTATCCTTTATGTCTTTTAGACGTTGCAAAGATACAAACAGAAACCTGTGCACGCAAACAATAAACACAAAACTTACATAACGGCTCTCCTTTTTTGATACAAGTCAAAATTCTTAGCTTAAAGTTAAATATTCCGAATTTACTTGCCCATTGCGCTATAAAGTTGTACTTTTGCCAATTATGAGACACCTAATCACCATATCATTGGCAGCTATGCTGCTTTCTGCGTGCTCGCAGAGCGAAGAAGACAAGGCAAAGCCCTTGCTCGACAAAATAGACTCGCTGTATAAAAGCGGCAATTACCGAGCTACACTCGACTCTATTGTGCAGTTGCGCGAACATTATCCACAGGCAATAGAAGCCCGCAAGACCGCATTGCGCCTATGGCAAAACGCATCACTTAAGTTGGCTCAGGCTGATGTGGCAAGCACAGACATAAAGTTGCAGGAAATGACCGAGGCTCTTAAAACAGAGACCAATCTCTACCGCCGCAATATGATGACCGTAAAGCGCGACTCGCTGCAAGCACGCTACGAAGCTATGTGTGGCGTGGTGAGAATGATACACTTGCGACAGAAACAACACTAAAATAGACTCGTATCTTGTGCATATCACAAGCAATCTCTTGTATATATCACAGGAAATTTGTATTTTTGCGCCGAATTATGAATAATACAGACGAACAATTCAGCAAGACTGAAGAGCAATTTAGAAACGTAATGGCAGAATGCCGCTCGCTATTTGCCAAGAAGCTGCACGACTATGGTGCATCATGGCGCATATTGAGACCGGTATCGCTTACCGACCAGCTCTTCATCAAAGCTAAACGCATACGCTCACTTGAGACTACAGGCACATCGCTTGTAGGAGAAGGCATACGCCCAGAATTTATTGCACTTATCAACTACGGCATTATCGGACTCATACAACTTGAGCAAGGATATGCCGACACTGTAGACATGACTCCCGACCAGGCACTAAAACTATACGACGAGCACGCCAAAATGTGTCTGGAGCTTATGTTGCGCAAGAACCACGACTATAACGAGGCATGGAGAGATATGCGCGTGAGCAGCTACACCGACTTTATCCTTACAAAGATACAGCGCGTTAAGGAGATTGAGAATCTGAATGGTTCTACACTCGTGTCGGAAGGCATCGACGCCAACTATATGGACATTATCAACTACGCATGCTTCGGTGCGATAAAGATGCTCGAAAACAAAGAACTATGAACAAGTTGCGAGTTATCATAGTTAACGTGTGCCGACTGATTCTTGCCGTAACATTTATCATATCAGGATATGTCAAGGCCATAGACCCATTGGGCACACAATATAAGATAACCGACTATCTGGCGGCGATAGACCTTGCCGGTATGGTGCCACAATGGACCACACTACTATTGGCAGTGGTGCTGGCAGCTATAGAGTTTGCACTCGGCGTATTCATGCTGTTTGCAATAAAACGCCAGATAACAACACGTCTAACACTGGCATTTATGGCCGTGATGACGCTGATAACTGTATGGATATACATTGCCAACCCCGTAAAAGACTGCGGATGTTTTGGCGATGCATTCATACTGACTAATGGCGAGACGCTGCTAAAGAATATACTGCTGGTGGCATGTGCGGCTATAGTGGCTTGGCAACCGGCATGTATGTTGCGCCTTATATCGCCATCCAACCAATGGTTGGTGATGAACTATGCAGTAGTCTACATCCTTGGCACAAGCCTTTGGTGTCTGTACGCACTCCCAACATTCGACTTCCGCCCCTACCACATAGGTGTCAACATAAAGGAAGCCATGACCATACCCGAGGGAGCACCACAAACCGAGTATGCCACAACATTCATCATGCAAAAGGATGGCAAGACAAGGGAGTTTACAGTCGACAACTATCCCGACTCTACATGGCAGTTTGTAGATGCCCGTACGGTTGTTACCAAGCAAGGATACGAGCCACCTATACACGACTTTATCATCGACTCGGCAACAACTGGTGAAGATATTACCGACTCAATACTCTCACGCCCTGGATATACATTTCTGCTTATAGCCCCATCGTTGGCAAAAGCAGACGACAGCAACTTTGGCGACATCGACCAAATATACGAATACGCCCAAGAGCAAGGCGCAGCCTTCTACTGTCTTACGGCTTCTACCGACAAAGACATTACAAGATGGCGCGACATAACTGGTGCTGAATATCCCTTCTGCTTGTCAGACGAGACAACGCTCAAGACAATAATACGCTCCAACCCCGGACTTCTACTGCTGAAGAACGGCACTATAATAGGCAAGTGGAGCCACAACCTATTGCCACAGACCGACGAACTGACGGCGCCACTAAACAAGCTGTCTATAGGACAGATGCCAACAGATAACGGAATGTCGTCAAGCATACTAAAAGTTGTGCTGACATTCTTGCTGCCACTATTCCTACTGTCGCTTGCCGACCGACTGTGGGCTTGGACCAAATGGGTAAGAAGTAAACAGAAAGAGAATAATATATTCCAAATCTTTAAATCAAAAAAAGAAAATGAGAAAGAAAATTGTAGCAGGTAACTGGAAAATGAACCTCAACCTGCAGGATGGTGTAGCTCTCGCTAAGGAAATCAACGAGGCACTTGTAGCTGAAAAGCCTAACTGCGACGTAGTAATTTGCACTCCGTTCATCCACTTGGCTTCTGTTGCCAACGTATTGGATTCTTCTGTTGTAGGTCTTGGTGCTGAGAACTGCGCCGACAAGGAGAAGGGTGCTTACACTGGTGAGGTTTCTGCCGAAATGGTTAAGAGCACTGGTGCACAGTATGTAATCCTTGGCCACTCAGAGCGTCGCCAGTACTATGGCGAGACAGCCGAGATTCTGAAGGAGAAGGTAGACCTCGCTCTTGCACATGGCTTGAAGGTAATCTTCTGCTGTGGCGAGACTCTCGAGGAGCGCAAGGCAGAGAAGCAGAACGATGTAGTAAAGGCTGAGCTCGAAGGTTCGGTATTCCACCTCGACGCAGAGGCTTGGAAGAACATCATCATCGCTTACGAGCCAATCTGGGCTATTGGTACTGGCATGACTGCCACATCTGACCAGGCAGAGGAAATGCTTGCATACATCCGCTCTATCGTAGCCGAGAAGTATGGCAACGAGGCTGCAGAGGACACATCTATCCTCTATGGCGGTAGCTGCAAGGCAAGCAACGCTCCTGAACTCTTCTCTAAGCCTAACATCGACGGTGGCTTGATTGGTGGCGCTTCATTGAAGTGTGCCGACTTCAAGGGCATCATTGACGCTTGGAAGAAGTAATTAAAAAGATATTCTTTAAAAGAAACAGTGAGACTGCATGCCCACACAGGCATTGCCGTCTCACTGATTTTCAATTTACACACAACCAATGAAACGCTTATACTTCATCTTATGCCTTATGCTTGGCATTGCCACAGCCACCAAGGCACAGACTTACACACAGCACCTGCAACAGAAACAGCAAGGCAAGGCAAGCGTTGTCGTGACACAGAGTCGCGAGATAGAGGAGTTGGTTAACAACGCCAACGTTAGCGCAAGAGCTCAAGAACCTGTAAAGAAACAAGCAGAGCCTACGCATCAAAACAACACTCCAAACAAAAAGAAGAACAATCAGGATGCTGAGCCACAAAAGCACAACACCCAACAACATAACGGCGACTCAACCAATAATGCCCACCGATCATACGAGCAGCCCCATCATGAGCAGGCTCATCATGAGCAGGCTCGCCATGAGCCATCTTCTGAACACGAGGCCGAACAGCCTGAGGTAGTTGATACACGCAAGAAGGTTATGCGACGCTCGTACAAGGTCAACGGCTATCGTGTGCAGGTTTTTGCAGGAGGCAATACACGCAACGACAAGATTAAGGCACAGAATGCAGGCAATGCCGTAAAGCAAGCTTTCCCAAGCCAACCAGTATACGTACACTTCTACTCGCCACGATGGATATGCCGTATGGGCAACTACCGCACATACGAGGAGGCAAGCGCCATACTGCATCAGGTGCGGAAGATGGGATACAAGCAAGCTTGCATCGTTAGCGGAAAGATTACAGTAGCGTATTAGGAGTTTTGACAATTCAGAACTCAAAATTCAAAAACTCATAATGCGCAAAGCGCATAACTCAAAATTCAAAACTCAAAACTCATGAACTTGAATCCAGAATACCGCGAGGGACTCGACGAACTCGCATCACACTACAAGTCAGTGCTATCGCTACTTGGCGAAGACACAGAACGCGAAGGACTGCAAAAGACACCTATGCGCGTTGCCAAAGCTATGCAGGTGCTTACACGTGGCTACACACAAGACCCTCACAAGGTTCTTACCGATGCCCTCTTCAAGGAAGACTACAACCAAATGGTGATAGTAAAGGACATCGACGTGTTCTCTCTTTGCGAGCACCACATGCTGCCCTTCTACGGCAAGGCACACGTGGCCTACATACCCAACGGCTACATCACAGGCCTAAGCAAGATAGCACGTGTTGTCGACATATTCTCCCACCGTCTGCAGGTGCAAGAGCGCCTTACACAGCAGATACGCGAGTGCATCGAACAGACGCTGCATCCGCTTGGCGTTATGGTTGTGATAGAGGCCAAGCACATGTGCATGCAGATGCGCGGCGTGGAAAAGTTGGGTTCTATAACCATGACAAGCGACTTCTCTGGAGCATTCGAGCAGGCCAAGACACGCCAGGAATTTATGAATCTCATCAACTCGGATTCAAGAAAATTCTAAAAAAAAATTGTTATACAATGCAATGATTTGCATATTGCTGTATTATATATATGTATAGCATAGGCAAAACGTATAACAATTTTAAAACAATAAAAAAAACAAAACAATGAAGAATCTTAAAGCATTATTCTTGCTCCTTATCGGAGCCATTGCAATGTCGCTCACATCGTGCAACACCGACGACGGATACAGCGCCTACACACCCGAACAGCAAAAGCAGATACAAAGCCAGATGTATGGCACATACACTGGCAAGCTGAAAATACAGAAGCCAAGCGCCGACGGCAGAAAATGGGAATCAATGTACAACAATATTACAAGTTGGGACTGCAAGGCTGGCGACCCTTACCGTGGCGAAGACTCGTTGATCGTTGTGCGCAACTTCCCTATCAACATGCTCGACTCTGCCATTTACATCTCGTCTAAAGACGAATCGGACCAAGCTAAGACATTGCGTGCCCTGCGTACAGCCATAAGCAAGCTACCTGCCGAGGATATCAAGTGCAAGTACTTTGTGCCAAGCTCCGACCCGCAATTTACACTTACCAACGGATACAAGTTTATACTCAACCCCTACATCATCTCAAAGAAGCTTGAGTACAACGGCGAGTCTCACACCGTCTACTTCGTATTCCAGATGAACTACTACGTGGGCGTATACACACAGTCGGGCAGCCGAAACATGAAGCTCAACATGCTATTTGCCTCTATCTCCGTAGACAAGGAACCGGTAGATTATTACCCATCATTCCCAATCAACTACTTCCGTCCGCTCATCGTGACATGCGGATACGAATAACACAATAGAAACAAGCAAAAACGCTATATATGAAATTTATTTCATGGAACGTTAACGGTCTGCGTGCATGCGTGCAGAAGGGATTCGAGGATTCCTTCTGCGCGCTCGACGCAGACTTTTTTTGTCTGCAAGAGACCAAGATGCAAGAGGGTCAGCTCGACCTGCAGTTTCCTGGATACACATCCTACTGGAATTATGCCGACAAAAAGGGCTATTCGGGCACAGCCGTATACACACGCCACCAACCGCTATCAGTTACATATGGTATAGGCATCGATCAGCACGACCACGAGGGACGTGTCATTACGCTCGAGATGCAACAGTTCTACCTCGTTACATGCTATACGCCAAACTCGCAAGACGGCCTACGCAGGCTCGACTATCGCATGACTTGGGAGGACGACTTTCTGGCTTACATCAAGGATTTGGACAAGAAGAAACCCGTAGTATTATGTGGCGACCTTAACGTGGCACATCAGGAGATTGACCTAAAGAACCCCAAGACCAACCGCAAGAACGCTGGCTTTACCGACGAGGAACGCGCCAAAATGACACGCTTCCTTGACAATGGTTTTGTGGATACATTCCGTAGGCTGCATCCCGAGGATACTACCTACTCGTGGTGGTCGTACCGATTTAAGGCACGCGAGAAAAATGCCGGATGGCGTATCGACTACTTTATCGTATCGGAAAGACTGCTCGACCAAATAACTCATGCCTCCATACACAACGAGATATTCGGCAGCGATCATTGCCCCGTTGAGCTGGATTTGGAACTAAAATAATTCATACAAAAAAGAGGGAGCCACTCTATTGAGCAGCTCCCTCTCTTTTTGTATCAACACTAAAGCACAGCTTCGCCAAGGAGTTTCTTTCTGTCATCTGTCAGTTTCTCTATGTCGGCATCATCAACTTTAGCCTTGAATTTTATATCGCTCACTTTGGCAATGATTTCCTTGCAAAGGAGATGCAAAAAGTACCACCTGAACCAAGTCTTTTCGATTAGGAGGCTTACTTTTGAAAAAACATAACCCGAGGTCCTATTTTACTGGACTTCGGGGAGGGTATTTATGCTCTTTGGAGTTTTACCGGACAGCAATATTAGAAAATTATATTATGAGCGGCTCCCTCCCCTATAATCCAACAACGGCAGGGCAGACCTCTCGTCTACCCTGCCGCTTACTTATTGAAATAACAACACTAATATATAAAAGGTATGAAATATCTGTTTTACAATTTGCTGATGATACCAATCTGGCTGCCCTCAAGAAACTTGACGATAGCGCTGATTTCCTTGCCTTCGGGCACCTGCTCCTTAATCTGGTTGATAGCATCGAACACGCTGGTCTGACCATGGAACACAAGACGATAGGCATTGGCAATATGGCTGATGACTTTTTCTGAAGTATTGGATGACTTCAGGAGAGTCTCGTTCACACCACCATAACGCACTGGGTTGTCGGTAGCCACGATGAACGGAGGCACATCCTTGGAGATGCGCACACCACTGGTAACCATAGAGGCACCACCAATGCGCACATTGGCATTGACGATAACACCAGATGAGAAGATGGCTGCACTGTGAATCTCGCAGTCGCCAGCAATCTTAGTACCATAACCAAAGGTAACGTAGTCGTCAATCTTGGTGTCGTGAGAGATATGAACACCCTCCATAAAGAAGTTGCGGTTGCCAATACGTGTCTCGCCATCGGCAAAAGTGGCACGGTTTACAACAACATTCTCGCGGAATATATTCTCGTCGCCGATAACAAGACGAGTCTCCGCACCCTTATAGTTGAAGTCCTGCGGCTCGGCGCCAAGCACCGTGTTCTGATAAACCTTGTTGCCACGGCCAAGTGTTGTACCGCGCATTATGCTGACGTAAGGAAAGATTACGCAGTCGTCGCCAATGACAACGTCGTCCTCGATGTAGGCAAATGGATAGATTGTAACATTGTTGCCAATCTTTGCGCCCGGAGCTATATATGCTTTATCACTAATCATAATTTTGAATTTTGAAAGTTAAGAACTAAGAGTGAAGAGTGAAGAATCCAATTGTATAAGTGGAAAGGGAAAGAGAAAATCCAATTGTTTTGTGTCACATATGGATTCTTCACTCTTCGTTTTTCACTCTTCACTTTTTAATATCTTCCTCCGCCCAAAGCGTAGTAGAGGTTTACCACAGCCTGCATCTTATAGAAGTCGTCAGCAACCTTCGAAAGCTCGGCATTGAGAAGACTCTGTTGAGCGGTGATTACCTCAAGATATGTGGCAGAACCATCGTTGAACAACATCTTGTTGTACTCCACATTCTTCTTCAAGCTCTCCACCTGCTTTTCCTCAAGCTTCGACTTCTCGTCAGATGAGTTGTAGAGCACAAGGGCGTTGCTCACCTCAGAACCTGCCGACAACACAGCATTCTGCCATGTGTTGTAAGCCTGCTCTTGCTTAGCCTTGGCAACCTTAAGGCCTGCAACAATCTGTCCATGGGCAAAGATAGGCTGTGTGAGTGAGCCTACAGCCGAAAGAAGCCATTTGCCTGGATTGACAATGCCACCGCCACCTGAGTTGGTGAAGGCACCAGTACCAGAGATTGTGATGTTAGGATAGAACTTTGAGCGAGCTGTATTAACATCATAGAAGCACTGAGCGAGCGACATCTCGGCATAGTGAACATCAGGACGGTTGTTGAGAAGCTGCAGACCAATACCTGTAGAGAACTTTGAAGGAAGCGACTGTCCCTCGAATGTTCCACGCTTGATAGTCTGAGCCTGCTGACCGAGCAAAAGCGAGAGCGAGTTCTCTGTCTCGCGAATCTGACGCTTGAGGTCGGCTGCCTGAGCCTGAACAGAATAGAGGTTAGCCTCAGCACTCTGCACAGAAGTCTCCTTCACACGTCCAAGCTCCTTCTGAATCTTCATGATATTCCAAGTCTCTTCCACGAGCTTGCTCATATCATTCACCACTTGAAGCTGCTTATCGAGCATAAGCAGAGTGTAGTACATATTGGCGATGTTTGAAATCACCTTTGTCTGCACCACCTGCTGATAGTCCTTAGTTGCAAGGAGAGCCATCTGGGCAGAACGCTTCACATTAAGAAGATTGCCAAAGAGGTCGACACTCCAAGATGCGGTAACTGGCAATGAATAGGTCTTTGTAGCCTTATTGCCATCCCAAGAAGCCACTGTTCCCTGCGGAGAGAAAGTGAAGCCAGGAACGAAAGCCAACTTGGCAATCATAAGCTGGTCCTCAACCATCTTAACGTTGAGAGCAGCATTGAGCAGGTTGGTATTGTTGGCCAGACCTGTCTCGATGAGCGACTGAAGCTGTGGGTCGGTGAACACCTCACGCCAAGGCAGATTGCCAAAGCTTGCAGTGTCGGCCACGGCAAGTGTGTCGGTGGTGCTCTGAACATCACGCACAATGCCCTTGGCGTTGACCTCAGGACGCTCGTACTTGTTGTATAATCCGCAACTGGTCATCAGCAAGGATGCAGATGCGAAAAGAAATATCTTGTTTAATTTCATTGTTACTTTGTTTAGAATTTAAAGAATTTAAAGTTATAAAGAAGTTATAGCCAAATGCCTTTCCATCAGAAATAGGTAATGGCTATAAATTCTTTTTAACTACGATAAATTCTTAAAAACCTTAATTCGATTTCTTGTCAATCTGATCCTGCAATGCTCCAGCCACATAAGGGTTGGTGTACTGACGAATCTCAGAATCAACATTAGCAGAGTCGCCCTCAAACTCGATAGGCTTGATCTTCTCCTGCAGAGTCTGGAAGATGTAGAACAGAGCTGGTACAACCATAATCTGGCAGAGCATACCGATAAGCATACCGCCTACGGCTGCAGCACCAAGTGTCATGTTACCATTATAACCTACACCCCAAGGCATGAGCAACGGAAGAAGACCGATAATCATAGCCAATGAGGTCATCAAGATAGGACGCAGACGAGCCGAAGCGCCGAGCACTGCCGACCATGAGATAGCCATACCAGTAAGGCGACGCTCAAGGGCGAACTGTACAATAAGGATGGCGTTCTTAGCAAGAAGACCCATAAGCATGATAAGCGCAATCTGCATGTAGATGTCGTTGTTCTTGCCAAACATGTTGGTAAATATGAAGGCTCCTGCAAGACCGAACGGAATTGAGAGGATTACCGACAGAGGCAGAACATAAGACTCGTACTGTGCCGAGAGAATCAAGTAAACGAAGGTCAAGCAGAGTACGAACACGATAGCAGTAGAGTTGGATGACTCCTGCTCTGTACGTGTAAGACCTGAGAACTCGTAGGTGTAGCCTGCTGGCAGAGTGGTCTTGGCAACCTCGGCCATAGCGTTGATAGCATCACCAGTAGAGTAACCCTCGGCAGCCGAAGCGTTCACATTGATAGATGTGAAGAGGTTGAAACGGTCAATCTCCTGCGGACCATACACACGGCTAAGGTTGACATACTCCTTGATAGGAGCCATAGCTCCAGCCGATGTGCGCACATAGATATTGTCGAGACTCTTGATGTCGGCACGTGCCTCAGGCGGAGCCTGAACATATACACGATAGAGCTTACCGTAAGAGTTGAAGTTAGACGCATACATACCGCCATAGTAGCCCTGCATTGTAGAGAGCACTGCAGACGGGTCGATGCCGCTCTGCTTACACTTAGCCACGTCAACATCAATCTTATACTGCGGATACTTGGTGTTGTACGAGGTCATGGCGTTCGAAATCTCCGGACGCTCGTTGAGGGCTGCGATATACTTCTGAGTAATGTCAAAGAACTTGTTCACATCACCACCAGTACGGTCCTGCATAGAGAAGGTCATACCGTTGGTTGCAGAGAAGCCCTGCACCATAGGTGGCTGGAAGGCAAGAATCTGAGCACCCTTGATAGCTGCAGTCTGCTTATAAATCATACCGAGCACCATTGTAGAACCGAGATTGTGTACACCGATATACTTCAAAGGTCCCTCTTCCTTCTGACGCTCCTCGAAGCTCTTGAGCTTGACAATGAATGTACCCTGGTTAGAGCCCTGACCTGCGATGAAGTTGTAGCCAGTGATACGCATACGGCTGGCGATAGCAGGGTTGGTAGCAAGCATACGGTCTACCTCGTCCATCACCTCATTGGTCTTCTTCATTGAAGTTCCCGGAGGTGTAGAAACAGTACAGAATACAGTACCAGTATCCTCGTCAGGCACAAGACCTGTCTTGGTAGTACCCATAAGCACAGCCATTGCAGCAATAGCAACAACTACAGTAGCGATAGCGATGATAGGACGCTCTACAAGGCGACGCACACCCTTGGTGTACTTCTCCTGCACCTTGCCATAAGCGGCATTAAACGATGCGTGGAAACGGTCGACTACAGACATCTTGCGCTCCTTACCATGCTCATCCTTCGGCTTAAGCAAGATAGCACAAAGAGCCGGAGAAAGTGTCAAGGCATTAAGAGCCGAGATGATGATAGAGATAGCCATAGTGATACCGAACTCACGGTAGAATGCACCTGACGTACCACCCATGAATGACACAGGGATAAACACTGATGCCATAACGAGGGTAATAGAGATGATGGCTCCCGAAATCTCGTTCATGGCGTCGATAGACGCAAGCTTGGCCGACTTGTAGCCAAGGTCGAGCTTGGCATGGACGGCCTCCACAACCACAATGGCATCATCGACCACAATGGCAATGGCAAGCACGAGGGCGGCAAGTGTAAGCAAGTTGAGCGAGAAGCCAAACACATAGAGGAAGAAGAATGTACCAATCAACGACACAGGCACGGCAATCAACGGAATGAGTGTTGAACGTGTATCCTGGAGGAAGATGTACACCACGATGAACACAAGGACGAATGCCTCGCAGAGAGTCTTGATAAGGTCCTCGATAGAGGCGAAGAGGAACTCTGTAACGTCCTGCATGATGTCGAAGTGGATTCCCGGCGGCATAGAAGCCTCCTGCTCCTTGAGGAGCTTCTTGATGTTGGTGGCAATCTCGGTAGCGTTAGAACCAGCGGTCTGGGTAACCATCATGGTTACAGATGACTTACCGTTGTTCTTTGACTCTACAGTATATGAGAGGGCACCCATCTCTACGCGTGCCACATCCTTAACACGGATAGTCTGACCGTCCTGAGTAGACTTGATAATCATGTCGCCAAACTCCTCAGGAGTCTGCAGACGGCCTCTATAACGGAATGTATACTGATACTGATTGTCAGAAGACTCGCCCACTGAACCAGGAGCAGCCTCGATGTTCTGCTGAGCAAGCACACCAGTAAGGTCGGAAGGAATCAAGCCGTAGCTCTTCATCTTCACTGGGTCAATCCAAAGGCGCATAGTGTAGTCCTTCTGTGAGAAGCACTGACACTCACCCACACCATTCACACGCTTGATGGCAGGAATGACGTTGATGTTGGCGTAGTTGGTAAGGAACTTGTCATCGTAGCGGTCGTCATCGGCTGTAAGACCGAAAAGGATAACGGTAGACGACTGACGCTTAGCAACAGTCACACCAGCCTTGGTAACCTCGGCAGGCAGCAAAGCCGAAGCCTGCGACACACGGTTCTGAACGTTGACCTGACACATGTCAGGGTCCATACCCTGCTTAAAGAATACGGTGATAGAAGCCGAACCGTCATTGGTAGCGGCAGAAGTCATGTAAGTCATGCCTTCCACACCGTTGATTGACTCCTCAAGCGGTGCAAGCACAGAGTTGAGCACAGTCTGGGAGTTGGCACCGGTATAGGCAGCACGCACCATAATGGTAGGAGGCGCCATATTAGGGTACTGCTCGATAGGCAGCGACACCAATCCGAGTACACCCAGAATAACCACGAGGATAGAAATCACCGTGGAAAGCACCGGGCGTTTGATAAATCTATCTAATTTCATTTGTTTAAAATTTAGGAGTTAAGAAGTTAAGAATAATGGAGTTAAGCCATATGTCAAGCTGCTTAATATGTGCTATTGGCTTAACTTCTAAGCTCTTAACTTCTGAATTCTTTATTTTCCGAATGCCTTCTTCAGCTTGCCGAGGTCACCCTGAGCCTCACCCAGTTCCTCTGTCTTCTTCAGCTTCTCGGCATACTGAGCCTCTGTAACTGGCTTGATTTCCATACCGTCCTGGAGTGAAGAAACACCATTTACTACGAAACGGTCGCCAACCTTAAGACCTGAGGTGATGATGTAAGTCTTGCCATCGTTCTGCGGATTAAGAGTTACAGGAGTATACTTCACCTTGTTGTCCTTGCCAACAATATAAACGAAGTGCTTGTCCTGAACCTCAACAACAGCGTCCTGAGGAATAATAACAGCACCAGTAGCAGTGTGGGGAACTACGATAGAACCAGAAGCGCCAGTCTTGAGCACACGCTCAGGGTTGGGGAAGTCGGCACGCATAGACACAGTACCAGTAGTTGGGTCGATAACACCACTCACAGTAGCCACCTTACCCGGATGATTGTAGATAGAACCATCTGCAAGCTGAAGCTTAACAGCCGGATAGTTTGAGATAGCTGTGTTCATGTTGCCAGCTGTCTTGGTCATGTCGAGGAGATCCTTCTCAGTCATTGAGAAGTAAACCTGCATAGTAGAGTTGTTTGAAACAGTTGTAAGAGCCTGCTGTGAAGAAGCGCTAACAAGGGCACCAACACGATAAGGCAGGTCGCCAATAACACCGTTGGCAGGACTTGTAACGTAGCAGAAGTCGAGGTTCTGCTTAGCCGATACGTATGCAGCCTCTGCCTGAGCCAGCTGTGCGGCTGCGCTCTCCATAGCGTTCTTGGTAGACTGAAGCTCGTACGAACCGATAACATTGTTCTTGAAGAGCTTCTCCGAGTTTTTGTATGTAAGGCGGGCAGTATTGAGTTGAGCCTTGGCAGCATTAACAGCAGCCTTAGCCTGACGTACGGCAGCGGCATAAGTAACGTTGTCGATAACGAAAAGGAGCTGACCAGCCTTAACCTGCTGACCTTCCTTAACACAAAGCTTTGTGATGAAACCAGATACTTTCGGACGAATCTCTACGTCCTGTACACCCTTGATTGTTGCGGGATAAGTGGTCTGAAGGTCTGCGTTCTGTCCCTGGACAGTACGTACGGCATACTCATTGTCGCCGAAGTTTGGCTTGCCGCCACTCTTGCCGCCACCACAAGAGGCGAGCACTGCAGTCAAAGCTGCAACCAATAAAATCTTTGTTTTATTCATACCTATTTGTAACTAAATATTTTGTTTATTCGTTATTTCAACTTTACACCTTATTAATATATAGTATCATAAAAAAGTTATCGCTATATAGAAAACTAAATTCGCTTATCAAGTTTTCCGACTGCAAAGTTACTCACATTAATAATAATATGAGAAATATTGAGCTAACATTTAACAACTTTTATTTCTCGTTTTACGTTTTTCTACATTGTTCGTTATGGTGTAAGGAGATAGATTTAAGGTTAGGTTTGAGGAGTGAAGTATGCGCCAATGGCTACAAGAGGGATGTTCTCCATCCATTCTTGGTCGGCATAACCTTTCATAGAGATACGAAGTCCCTTGAGTTCGGGGTTGTCCTTTACAAATTGTGCCAACGAGCGAGCGCGCACATTCACCTCCGCCTTAACCTCAACCGGCACCACACGATTGTTGTATTGCGCAACAAAGTCGATCTCGGCAGGAGTCTTGGCATTGCTCCAATAATACGGCTTGATTCCCAACACCAACAGTTGCTGCATAACATATTGCTCGGTAAAGGCACCCTTAAACTCGGTGAAGGCGTTGTCGCCAATGAGCATCTGGTCGGCAGGGGCATCTGTCATACAAGCCAACAAGCCGCAATCAAGCAGAAACAGCTTGAAAGCGTCAATATCCTCATAAAACTTCAAAGGCATTTTGGGCTCCCTTATCCTGCTAACCTTGTGTACAATGCCAGCATCCATAAGCCACTGGATAGCCAACTCAAAGTCCTTGGCACGGCTACCTTGACGCACGGCTCCATATACAAACTTCTTGTTCTCCTTTGCTAATTGTGTAGGAAGCGAATCGAGCACCTGTCTTATTCGTGTCGACTCAGCCGCTGTAGTGTGTTTGGAGATGTCGCGACGATAAGCCTCAAGGATATCACGCTGTATGTTTCGCACCTGCTTCAAGTCTGCATTTTCGATGTATTTGCTCACCACACCAGGCATACCACCCACATAGTAGTATTGGCGCAAAGCCTCAACCATCTTAGGTTTCATTATCTCAATAAGCGCCCAGTCGTTGGAATGGAGCAAGTCAAGCCAGCCCTCGTTGCCGATGGCGTCAAGAAACTCCTCGTAATCCATAGGATACATTGTCAGCATATCAACCTTTCCAACCGGAAACGACTCGCCCTTGCCCAACGTTACACCTAAAAGCGAGCCAGCAACCATAATGTGATACTCGGGAGCCTTTTCGCAGAAGTACTTCAAACTATGCAGACCTCTTGGTATCTCCTGAATCTCATCAAGTATTATCAACGTATCGCCAGGTGTAACCCTTACACCCGTTATGGCTTGAATGGTGATAAGGATGCGCTCTATATTATAGTCAAGCTCAAAGAGTTGCTTCATTCTTGGCTCGTCGTCACAGTTTATATAAGCAACCTTTTTATATTCGTTTTCTCCAAAGTGTTGCATAATCCAAGTCTTGCCCACTTGTCGTGCGCCAAGCAACATCAAAGGCTTTCTATCCTTGCTTTCTTTCCATGCCAAAAGTTGGTTATATATCTTCCTCTTCATAATTATCTGATTTCTAATGGGTTTCTTTGCAAAGATACACTTTTTCTATGATACAGACAAGCAAAAACCACACTTTTTCGATGATACAATCGTTGAAATCCTACACTTTTTCGATGATACAACCGAGGAAACTATACACTTTTTCGATGATAACGCAATACGTATAATCCAACTCTCTTGTACTTGTAGTTCCTTTGTTTGTAGCTCCTTTGCTTGTAGTTCGCGAGGCAAGAATCCACAGAAATTATTGCTTGCGACGCCAAACAAGCAATCATTTCTGTGCCTTCTGTCGTATGACGCGCAGCGTCTATACGGTCTGTGAAATTCAAAAGCTTAAGCCCGTAGGCTTCTGTGTCGTCTGTGCGTTCCGTGGGAACTACATACAAAGGACAAAGTGACTTTTCCATAGAAAAACACATGGGCATTAACGACAAGCTTTGTAAGCGTCGTTAATGCCCATTATTGTTTGATTCCTCCAAATATCTGTGCAATCCTTAAATAAAAATGTATTTTATTACAAACAGCACGGCGAGGACGTAAAGCGTAGGGTTGAGCTTCTTCCAGTTGGCGCACAGCACGTTGATGGCAACATACGAAATAACGCCGCAGAGGATACCGTCGGAGATGCTGTAGGTAAGCGGCATCATGACGATGGTGATGAAAGCAGGGATGGCTTCGGCATAGTTGTCAAGGTCGATGTCCTTTACTGGCGACAGCATGAACAAGCCAACGATTACCAAAACCGGGGTTGTGGCAGCAGCCGGAATAGAGAGGAACAGCGGAGCGAAGAACAGAGCCACGACAAAGCAAACAGCTGTAGAGAAGGCTGTAAGACCTGTGCGACCGCCCTGGGCTACACCCGAAGCACTCTCGACGTAGGTTGTTGTGGTACTTGCGCCCAAGCATGCGCCAGTCATAGTGGCGATGGCGTCTGCCATGAAAGCCTTGTTAAGACCCGGAATACGGCCGTCCTTGCGCATCATACCTGCCTTGGTACACACACCAACGAGGGTGCCCATGGTGTCGAACATATCGATAAAGAGGAATGTGAACACCACGATAACCATGTCGATGGTAAAGATGTTGTGAAACTCGAACTGGCAGAAGATAGGCTCTATTGACGGCGGAGTGTCAAGTATGCCCGTAAAATGGGTGATACCCATAGGTATGCCGATGAGCGCTGTGCCGAGGATGCCGATAAGCAGCGAGCCAGGCACATTCTTGATGACGAGCACAGAGGTGAAGATGATGCCTATAACGCCAAGCAAGGCGGTACCCGATGTAAGGTGACCGATGCTTACAAACGTAGCCGAGTTTTCTACAATGATGCCCGCATTCTTCAGTCCGATAAAGGCAATGAAGAGTCCGATGCCGGCTCCGATGGCTCTCTTGAGTGCAGCCGGTATGGCATCGACGATGAGTGTGCGTATGCGTGTGAGCGTCATCAGCACAAAGAGGAATCCCTCGATAAGGATGGCTGTAAGTGCAAACTGCCATGAGTAGCCCATTGTGAGGCACACGGTGAACACAAAGAAGGCGTTAAGGCCCATACCCGGAGCCAGTCCGAAGGGTTTCTTGGCATATATAGCCATAACCAATGTGCCAACGATGGCTGCAAGAGCCGTAGACGTGAACACGGCGTTGGTGTCCATTCCCTTAGATGCGAGGTTGGCAAAGATGCTTGGATTGACCGCAAGGATGTATGCCATGGTGAGGAATGTGGTTATGCCCGCCATTACCTCGGTCTTGATACTGTGCTTCGACGGATCGAAGCCGAAAAGTTTTGAAAGCATTGTTATTGAGTTTTAAGTCTTCTAAGTCTTTTTGAGTTTTAATACTTTATAAGTCTATATAACTAAGCCTCTAAAGACTATAGAATCAAACTTTTTACTTTTTTACCTTTTAGAAGTCCCACTTAACGCCAAGACACGGACGACACTTGAATCCGCCTGTCGAGCCAAAGTTGTTAGACAGTTCTACCTCGCCTCCAAGACTTAGATTCTCGCAACCAAAGTGCTGGCCTACGTTGTACCACAGCTGTGGCTCGGTAATGAATACTGTGTGCTTGGTGTCGAATGATCCGTCCTCACGATAGTCAACGGCGTGAGTCTCCCACCAGAAATCGGCAAAGCCGTTAAACTTCAGGCCCTTTACACCGAAGATGTCGTTGCAGGTCCACACAGCAGTAAACTGCATTGGCACATTCTGGTCGGTCTTACGGATTGTTTTGTACAGAGCCTCAAGTGTCAGAACATTCTTGAACGACTTGTCGTGCATGAAGTATTCCACACCAAAGAGCCATGCGTTGTTGATAGGATAAGATGCGTAAATACCGCCATTATACTCGGCATGAAGGCTCCAGTTCTTCATGTTTGAGTTCTTCCAGAAGTTGAGGGCGCGCGAAATCTCGGTATAAGTACCGCCCTGGGCAATGTTGTGCTCGGCTCCAGTCACCTTGTCGTAGTTGAAGTCGTGGTCTACAAAGAAATAGGTGCTACCCCACTTGTCTTGCTTGAACATCTCAAGTGTGAGGGTGACAAACTTGCGGTCTGAGCCGAAATCGTACAAAACTTGTGCATTGGTTTGTGCCTTAGCTTTTGCCGAGAAAAGAACGGCAACAAGCAAAACTACCAAAATGGTGAGTTTGTTGGTCTTCATTGTTGTGTATTTAAGAAATAAATGTTAGTGAATACTAATAATAATTTGCAAAATTAAACAATTTATTTCAATTCTTAGTACAATAAAGTACATTATAGTTCTATCTTTCTAAAAATCAAGTAAAAGATTTGGCTTTATCGGGATTAATACCTATTTTTGTAGGTTGAAAACAAGTAAAACAAACTAATTTAAAAAGATGAATACAAAGACATTGGCTTTAGGCTTATGCCTGGCGCTTGCCACAACAGCCGGCGCACAAAACAAGCAGGGAGGCATCTCTGCCGAGATGTTGCAGAATATTGAGAAGACACAGAAGGCAACAACTACTGCCGACAAGGCTCTCTTCAATGCTCTTGCATCCAACAAGATTGACGACTTGGCAAAGAACTTTGGCAACAACCGCTACACCAACGACCACTTCAGCGTGGAGACTGCCAAGCAGTCTATCCATAACCAGAAAAGCTCGGGACGCTGCTGGATGTTCTCAAGCTTCAACGTGTTGCGCTCAGATTTTGCACGCAACCATGGCGACTCGGCAGTGGTAGACTTCTCGCACGTTTACCTCTTCTTCTTCGACCAACTCGAGAAGGCCAACCTTATGCTTCAGGGCGTGATAGACAATGCTAAGAAGCCTATCGACGATCAGCGTGTACAGTTCTTCTTCAAGAATCCGCTTAACGACGGCGGCACATTCTGCGGCGCTGCCGACCTTGCTCCTAAGTATGGCTTGGTGCCTATGTCGGTTCAGCCAGAGACTTTCTCGGCCGAGAACACCTCAAAGATTTCGTCGCTCATCTCTACAAAGCTGCGCGAGTTTGGCTTGGAGCTACGCAAAATGGTGGCCGACGGCAAGAAGGTTGCCGCAATCAACCAGCGCAAGACCGAGATGCTGGGCACCGTTTACCACATGCTGTCTATCACAATGGGCGAGCCTGTAAAGGAGTTCACCTACCAGTTCCGCAACAAGGACGGCAAGGCTGTGGGCGAACCACGCCGCTTCACTCCTAAGTCGTTCTACGACGAGGTAGTGGGCCATCCGTTGGAGGGAACATTCATCATGGTGATGAACGACCCACGCCGCCCTTACCACAAGACTTATGAGGTGGAGTACGACCGCCACGTTTACGACGGACAGAACTGGAAGTACCTTAACCTGCCGGTTGAGGATATTGCCAAGCTTGCTATTGCCTCGCTTAAGGACGGCAAGAAGATGTACTCGTCGTACGATGTTGGCAAGCAGCTCGACCGTGCCTCAGGTTATCTCGACACAGAGAACTTCGACTATGGCTCGCTTTTCTCTACCTCGTTCAACAAGATGAACAAGGCTGAGCGCATCGCCACCTTCGACAGCGGCTCTACACACGCCATGACCCTAACGGCTGTAGACCTCGACAAGGACGGCAACCCCATTAAGTGGAAGGTTGAAAACAGCTGGGGTGCCAACAATGGCGTCAATGGATGCCTTATCATGACCAACCGCTGGTTCAACGAGTATATGTTCCGCCTTGTCGTAGACAAGAAGTATGTGCCGGAAACGTTGCTCAAGGAATTCGACCAGAAGCCTTTGATGGTTATGCCGGAAGACCCGTTGTTTGGTCAGGACGATTAAAAAAGAAAGAAAGCCCCTCCTCCCAATAGGGATTGGGGCAATATGCAACATAAAAAAACATTTGGGTGTTCGCCAATAATTGAACATCCAAATGTTTTTTTTTATTTGAATCTAAACGTATGTTACTAGGAACTTTATTGTTCCCTCAACCTTAAGCGTCTTTGTTGTAGCCGGCACAAGGATGCTCTCGCCAGCCTGGAAGCTGATGATGTTGCCCTCGTTGTCGGTTATCTTTGCCTCGCCCTTCAGTCCGATGAGGACAACAAAGCTGTCAAGCTCGGAGTAGTCGAGCGTCATTGGCTCGTTAAGGTCGTACACGGCTGTGCAGAAGTAAGGACATTGCACCAAATTTACCCCCTGATTTTTGGCAGGTGTATACTCTATGCGATAGCTCGAAGAAACATTATAGTCGATGCACTCGGCAGCCTGCTTGGTGTGCAGCTCACGATAGTTGCCGTGCTTATCAATACGCTTATAGTCGTAAATGCGATAAGTAACGTCCGACGTCTGCTGTATCTCTACAAGGAAAGAGCCTGGACCAATGGCATGTATGCGTCCTGCAGGTATAAAGAAGCAATCGCCCTCCTTAACATTATAGCGGGCAATGGCATCCACAATAGTGTCGTTTGCCACCATTTCGGCATACTGCGACGGCGTAATCTGTTTCTTCAGTCCGCACAGCAGAGTGGCATCCTTGTCGCTGTCGAGCAGATACCACATCTCTGTCTTGCCACGTTCTTTACCATGACGCTTGGCTATCTCGTCGGTTGGATGTACCTGTATGGACAGGTCCTGACGAGCGTCGATAAACTTGACGAGCAACGGAAACTCGTTGCCAAAGCGCTCGTAGTTGTCCTTTCCTACAAGTTTCTCCTTCAAAATAGCTACAATATCATTTAGTTTTTTCCCTACATAAACTCCATTGGCTACGACTGTCTCATTGTCGGGAACACCTGAAATTTCCCAGTTCTCGCCTACATTATGCTGCTCGGTGCTAAGGTGCTTGAATGGGACAATCTTCTCGCCACCCCAAAGGGTTGACTTTAGAAGGGCATTAAATTTAATTAGTTCCATATATTTATATATATTAGTATATATTACTAATACGTTTCTACATTAGTAGTTTCCGTTCTAACACGTTCTGAAAGGTTAATTCTCCTTCCAGAACTGCGGTGTGAATATCACTAAGACGCTGAATATCTCAAGACGGCCTATGAGCATCAGTACCGAACAAATCCACTTGGCTGCTACTGGTAGCTCGCTCCACGACATAGTAGGACCAATCTCGGTACCGAGTGTAGGGCCCACATTGCCAAGCGAACTAAGTGTTATGGTAATGGCATTAGTGTTGTCGATGCCCATTGCTATCATCGAGAACGAGCAAAACAAACATAATATAAGGTATATGGACAAGAAGGCGAGCAGCGTTACACGCTTAGACGATGGTACATTTGTACCGTCCACACGCATGGGCAACACAGCATTGGGGTGCAACATCTGTCGAAACTCGTTTTTTATTATCTTCAATAGCATAACGCAACGAATGCACTTAAAACCACCACTGGTTGAGCCAGAGCACGCTCCAAAGAACATACATACGGCAAGCACCACCCACGTTACGTGCGGCCATACTGCAGGGTCGTCGGCCAAAAAACCCGTTGTGGTAATGAACGACACCACATGAAACGCGCTGCTGCGCAACGCAGGCTCAAGCGCGTAGCCATTCTTCCACATCAACTCGAAGGCTATGAATAGTGTGAAGGCCACTACTACAAAGAAGTAGAACTTGCATTCGGCACTATTGAACAGGGTGCTTATCTTGCGCTTCGACGCCGTGATGTAAAGCATGGTGAAGTTGACACCCGATACAAAGCAGAAGAAGGTTACGATATACTGCACCACGGGGGTAAGGTAGCTGTAGTCGCTATGTGTGGCAAATCCACCCGTAGCGGCTGTAGTGAAGCTGTAGTTCACGCTGCTAAAGAAATCCATTCCGGCTAACTTCAGCGAAACAATACACAGCAACGTAATACATAAGTATACCACCCATATCCACTTTGCATTGGTGCTGAGTCGGGGGTGAAGCTTGGTCTTTATAGGGCCCGTAGCCTCGGCTGCAAACACCTTTACGCTACCTCCCACCAACGAAGGCAACAGGGCTATCGTGAAGAACACGATACCAAGACCGCCTATCCACTGGGTAAACGAGCGCCAAAACAGAATGCCGTGTGGCAGAGCGTCCACATCGTCGATAATGGAGGCTCCGGTAGTGGTGAATCCCGACATTGTCTCGAAGAAGGCATCGGTAAACGAGTGCAGATAGCCGCCTATAAGGAAGGGCAACGTGCCGAAGAGCGAGAAAACCACCCACGTAAGCGTAACCACAAGATAGGCGTCGCGGCGCGAGAGGTTGTTGTCGCAGTTGCGTGCAAACAGTCGCAACACCAATGCTGTTCCAGCAGATATGGCTATGGAGCAGACAAACGCCAGGAGGTCGTCCTCGTGGTAGTAAACCGACACGCCAAGGCACACCAACAGCATCATTGCCTCTATGAAGAGCAGCGAGCCAATAATCTTGTATATCAGTTTGAGATTTATCATAGGAAGAACTTTTCTATCTTCTTCATGTTTAGGTTGTGGCAGAACACCATAACCGAATCACCCGGACGTATCATCGTGTTGCCCGACACAAGCAGTCCCTGACCATCGCGCACCAGTCCGCCGATGGTCATTCCCTTAGGCAGTCCAAGGTCCTTAACCGGTTTGCGCGTCACCTTCGAGCCTTCCGACGGAATAAACTCCGCCACATCGGCATTGGCTGTCATAAGGAATCGCACGTTGTGCACATTGGCATCAAGCATCATTTGGTAGATGTGGCTTGCCGCAATCGACTTTTTGTTGATTATGGTGCCTATGTCCAGACTCTCGGCCATGCTCACGTAGTCGATATTCTCCACCATGGCCACCGTCTTGCGCACGCCCATGCGCTTGGCTGTGAGGCATGCAAGGATATTGGTCTCGGCATTTCCTGTTAGCGCCACAAAGGCCTGTGTGTTCTTTATACCCTCCTCTACGAGCAAGGACAGGTCGCGTCCGTCGCCGTTGATTATAAGCGCCTTGTCGTTCTCAAGTATAGAGTTCAGTCGCTCGCAACGCTGGTCGTCGGTCTCTATAATCTTCACGTCCATGTAGCTTGGCATAGTCTTTACGGTGCGCACGGCTGTGGCTCCGCCTCCCATTATCATCACGTTCTTCACGTCCACATAATGCTCCTTGCCCACAATCTTTCGGATGTATGGAATATATTGCTTGGTAGTCATAAAGTAGGCCATGTCGTACATCTGCAGACAGTCGTTACCGCCTGGGATAATGGTGTCGCCTTGGCGCTTTATGGCCACAATGTGGTAAGGATCATCAGGACCGCAGAGCTCGCGTAACGGGCGGTCGAGTATTGTGCACGTCTCGCGCAACTTTACGCCCAGCATAACAAGGGCTCCGTCGTGTACGTCCCAACGCTGCCTAACCCACGACATCTTAAGTCCGTTGTTGATGTCGATGGCGGCCAACATCTCCGGATAGATGATAGAGCTTACGCCCAACTCTGAGAAAAACTCCTGCAGCTCGGGGGCTATGTATTCCGAATTGTCCACCTTAGCCACGGTCTTCTTGGTTCCAAGAGCCTTTGCAAGTGTGCACGCCGTCATGTTCTGGCACTCGTTTGGCGTTACGCCGATAAACAGGTCGGCATCCTCGGCACCAGCCTGTTTTAGTGCCTTTATGCTTGTAGGCGATGCCTCCATTGTCAGGATGTCCACATCCTGGCCAATACCTGCCAAACGTTCCTCGTTGGGCTCAATCACAACGATGTCGTCATGCTCGCGCGACAGCAGTCGTGCAAGGTGGGTTCCGATGGCATAGGCGCCAGCTATTATTATCTTCATTGTTGATCTATATTGATTTTTAGAAAGTTCAGAAGTTAAGGAGCTTTTCGTTCTCGATGGTAGCAGATTGCTCCTTAACAGCTTACGTTATCCCTCTCTAATTACCTTCTTTATCGAGTCATTGTCGATGCCTGCAATAACCTTCAGCTCGTTTACGGTTCCATGCTCCACAAAGTGGTCGGGCAGACCTATTCGCTGCACCTTCACATCCTTGTTGTTGTCGCTCATCCACTCCAGTACGGCCGATCCGAAGCCTCCTGCACGCTGTGCGTCCTCCACCGTAACCACACGTTTGAAACGGACAGAAACATCCTCCAGTAGCTCCGTGTCCAGAGGCTTGCAGAACCGCATGTCATAGTGGGCCACGCTCAGCGGGCATCCCTCTTCCTTAAGCTCGTTTACAGCCTTCTGCACGTCGTTGCCAATAGGTCCGTAGCTCAGCACAGCCACGTCCTTGCCCTGACTTATGCAGCGTGCCTTGCCCACAGGTATTTCCTCAAGCGGGCATTGCCAGTCTTCGCCGCACACGCCTTTTCCACGCGGATAGCGTATAACGACGGTTCCCTTGCCTGGCAGTTGGGCTGTGTACATCATTCGGCGCAGTTCGCGCTCGTCCATAGGCGAGCACAGGGTAAGGTTGGGCACAGGTCTTAATGCCGCTATGTCGAACACGCCATGATGCGTAGGTCCGTCCTCGCCCACCAGTCCGGCACGGTCGAGGCAGAACACAACGGGCAGGTTCAGTATTGCCGCGTCGTGTATTATATTGTCGTAGGCGCGCTGAGCAAAGGCGCTGTAGATGTTGCAGAAGGGCATCAATCCGTCCTTGGCCATACCACATGAGAATGTGGCTGCATGTCCCTCGGCAATACCCACATCGAACACCCTGTCGGGCATTTCCTTCATCATTATGTCCATAGAGCATCCTGTGGGCATGGCTGGCGTAACGCCCACGATGTTGGGGTTGCTCTTTGCCAGTTCCAGCAACGTCTTGCCGAACACCTCCTGGTATTTCAGCGGATAAGGCTCGCCCTCGTTGATACGCTCGCCCGTGTCGGGGTCAAATTTGCCAGGCGCGTGCCATATGGTGGCATGCTCCTCGGCAGGCTTGTAGCCCTTGCCCTTAACGGTGTGCAGATGCAGCAGCTTTGGTCCGCGCATGTCCTTAAGCTGTTCAAGTATGCGCACCACCTCGCCCACATCGTTGCCGTTGAACGGTCCGAAGTAGCGAATGTTCATGCCCTCAAAAATGTTCTGCTGATGAGCCAGCGCCGACTTCAGGGCGTTGTTCAGCCGTATTATTCCCTTGCGTCGGTCGTCGTTCAGGTAGCCCTTAGAGCGCAGCCATTGCGAGGCACGGTCGCGCAGCCGATTGTACGTGGCGTTGGTGTCAAGGTTCAGCAGATACTTCTCCATACCTCCCACGGCACGGTCTATGCTCATATCGTTGTCGTTCAGCACGATAAGCAGGTCGTTGGGCGACGACGACACGTTGTTCAGTCCCTCGAAGGCCAATCCGCCCGACATGGCTCCATCGCCTATCACAGCCACCACATGTCGGTTGGCGTGTCCCGTCTTGCGAGCCGCCACAGCCATGCCCAAAGCCGCCGAGATGGAGTTGGACGCGTGTCCGCACGTAAAGGTGTCGTAGGGGCTCTCCTCAGGCGAGGGGAACGGCCTTACGCCATGCAGCTTGCGATTGGTGTGAAAGTTGTCCTTGCGGCCCGTCAGTATCTTGTGGCCGTAGGCCTGATGGCCCACATCCCACACTATGCGGTCGTTGGGGGTGTTGAACACGTAGTGCAGGGCAACCGTCAGCTCCACCACGCCCAGCGACGAGGCAAGATGGCCTGGATTTTCGGCCAGTTCCTCAACAATGTCGCGGCGTAGCTCAGCGCACAACCTGGGCAACTGAGCCACGTCCAGACGACGCAAGTCGCTTGGATACTGTATGTTGTCTAAGAGTCCTAATTTGTCGTTGTTCATGAAACTATATTTGAGATTTGCCTGCCCCTACCATTCATTTTATGGCGGCAAGGCAGATGCAATATGCAAAGTTAATGCAAATGGTTGAAAGCACAAAAAATAAAGATAGATATTTTGATGTAACAAAATTGTAACGCCTGTGCAATATGTATGATGAGCAGAATGTGTATCTTTGCAACGTAATCAAAGAAAAGATACAATTTCTTTACAATTACACGGCTGAAAACTATATACATTATTAAATATAAGATGAAACAGAACCAGAGAATACTTGTTGTGGACGACGAACAGGACTTGCTCGAAATCCTTAAGTTCAATCTTGAAACCGAGGGCTACGAGGTGGCTACAGCCTCGTCGGCCGAGGAGGCGTTGCAGATGGACATAGCCTCGTTCTCGCTCTTGCTGCTAGACGTGATGATGGGCGGAATGTCGGGATTTGCCATGGCGCGCAAGCTGAAGGAAAACCCCGCAACTGCCAACGTGCCCATCATATTCCTAACAGCACGCGACACCGAGAACGACACCGTTACCGGATTCAACCTAGGTGCCGACGACTACATATCAAAGCCTTTCTCCTTGCGCGAGGTTATGGTTAGGGTGCGCGCCGTGCTGCGACGCACAGCCACCAACGCCGACGAGGGCGAGCCACAGGTGCTGTCGTACCAGGGCATAATTATGAACCTCGACAAGAAGACGGTAAGCATCGAGGGCGAGGACGTGCCATTCACTAAAACCGAGTTTGAGCTGCTCCACTTGCTGCTTAGCGAGCGTGGACGCGTATTCTCGCGACAGGAGCTTATTGAGCGCATCTGGCCAAAGGACGTGCTGGTGCTCGACCGTACGGTGGACGTAAACATCACCCGACTTAGAAAGAAGATTGGGCCATTTGCCAAGTGCATCGTAACGCGACTGGGATTTGGCTACTACTTTGATGCTTAAAACAATAAAAAAGGCGTTCAAAAACAATAAAAAAAGGGGCTAAAAACAATAGAAAAGGGCGCTAAATAATAAGAAAAGGGCGCTAAAACAATAAAAAACAAACCGAAAAACTATGCGAATATCCGTTGGAACCAAACTCTATCTAAGCGTGCTGTCCGTGTTCATTGTCTTTGCCGTGGCATTCATCGTGTTTCAGCAAACCAGAGAGAAGCAGTATAAGGTGGACACCCTAAACCTTAAGCTGCAAGACTACAACACACGCATGGAGGAATATCTGCACCTCTTTCCCGACTACTCAGAACAGGCGCTCGACGCTTACGTCAAGTCGCACAACATGCCCCATCTGCGCGTTACGCTTATATCGCCCAGCGGACATGTGATGTACGACAGTAGCCTTAAGCAATACGGACATGTTGCCAACCATGCCTCGCGACCCGAGGTGGCAGCCGCCCTTAGCAAGGGCGTGGGCTCTACCGTGGAGCGCAACAGCAAAACCGTCAACGGCGACTTTTTCTACTCGGCCACATACTTTGCCAACGACTCACTCATCATTCGCACGGCCCTGCCCTACACCAGCGACCTTGCCAAGTCGCTACAGGCCGACCAACACTACATCTGGTTTGCATTCGGCACCATGTTGCTGCTTACCGTCATACTGTACCGCTTTACACGCCGACTGGACGACAACATTCAGAGGCTGCGCACATTTGCCACACGTGCCGACCACGGCGAATCGCTCGACACAGAAGACCTTGTTGGCTTTCCTGCCGACGAACTGGGCGAAATTGCCGAACGCATAATCAAGATTTACAAGCGATTGCAGACCACACGACGCGAGCAAGACGTGCTTAAACGCCAACTGACGCAGAACATTGCACACGAGCTCAAGACGCCTGTGGCAAGCATTCAGGGCTATCTGGAAACCATCCTGGACAATCCCAACACCAGCGACACGGCACGCGACATGTTCCTTAAGCGATGCTACGCCCAAAGCCAGCGCCTAACGTCGTTGCTGCAAGACATCTCAACCCTAAACCGCATGGACGACGCGCCCGAGATGATGGGCAACGAGCAGGTGAACATCTCGGACATCGTGGCCAACATACAGAAGGAAACGGCCCTGCAGCTGCAACAGAAGCACATGGCTGTTGTCAACAATCTGCCACAGGGAATCGTGGTGAAGGGCAATCCCAGTCTGCTGTACAGCGTATTTCGCAACCTAACCGACAACGCCATCGCCTACGCTGGCGAGGGAACCACCATCACCCTCGCTGCCACCCCCATCAACCGCCACGAAACCGACGACGACGCTAACGACTTGCCCAAGTGGCACTTCTCGTTCTGCGACAACGGCGTGGGCGTGCCCGCCGAACATCTGCCACGCCTCTTCGAGCGCTTCTACCGCGTGGACAAGGGACGATCAAGAAAAATGGGTGGCACAGGACTGGGACTCGCTATCGTCAAGAATGCCGTCATTCTGCATGGAGGCAGCATAAGCGTGAAGAACAACGAGGGTGGCGGTCTGGCGTTCGACTTCACACTATAACAACACGAATTATCCACAAAACTGTAGAAGTTACGATCTCCGAACGAGGGCACAGAACCGTACTACGTAAGCTATACATTATCAATACTATAGCCATATACGTGGTACGGTTAGCATTTTAGCCTCCTAAAATATAGGGGTTGCATTATTTTCATATAAAAATTTTTCGATATTGTTTCTTCAATTCTTAAATTATTGTTATTTTTGCAAGGTAATTTACAACTTACGGGCAGAGCCTATTTTTTAATTGCAAGAATTATATTGTCTAACTTTTAAAATTTACAGAAGAAACAGATAGAAAAACAAGAATGAAACGCTAATGGTTTTGCAATTATGAGAATTGCGACCGGTCAATGGGATTTAATCGGGGAAGACACAATTCCTCGCAATCATTAACAATGCGTTTCCGTTCTATACTTTTGATATTGAGCTTTATTGCTCTTGTTCTCTAATCATGAATACCGCCAATCATTCAACGCATGAGAACAAGCAGTAGGAAGGTTCACGCTAATAAGGCGTGGACTGTTCCTCGCTTGTTATGCGTTCAGGTCACTTGGCGGTAACCTATGATTAGACAGGCAGAGGAACGGTTACACGCTTTTTTTTGTATACATAATCCTATTGACAACAGACAGTCACTTTTTTACTAACCAGGCACAACACGCTAAAAAAACAACACAAACCATGCGTGCCACAAACAAAATTATGTATATGAAAAATTTAAAGTATCTGTTCTTAATGCTTTTTGCCGTACTCGCGTTCGCATCGTGCGAAGAAGAAAACGAAGACCAGGAACCAACATTCTCTACCTACTTCAATATGAGCATAACCAACTGCGAGCGCGTAGGCGATAATCTCAAGTTAGACTTCACGATGAAGAACATATCTGGAAAAGACTTGCAGCAAGTACAGCTCAACGGTGGCAGCATATGGGACATGTGTGAGGACAATACCGGAGAGAAATACTATTCTGAACTCTCGCTCGGCGAAAATTGGCAGACAAGCGTGCGCACCCCGATGAGCAAGGGCGAAACCATTACGGGATCGTTCCTCATCGAAGACTTCAACACATCTACCAAAGCCAACCGACTCAACCTTATATTCAACTGCTCATGCCAGACTCTCGACTTCGACGGACGCGGAGAGATTGACAACATTAAAATTGCCGACAACCGCATTCTGAGCAACGGCATTTGCACTAACGATCTCGGACTTGAATACACGCTCAAGAGCGCCACAAAGAAGACCATAAACGGAAAGAATGTTGCCGAAATCATATTCACCGTGACAAACAACACCGGCAAAGACCTGTACGACTTCCAACTAACCACCGATGACGCAAAAGACAACACCAACGAGGAATACAACTATATGGGAATATCTCTCAATGGCTCCAACTTCCAGACAGGCATTGCCACCAAGTTGCGCCAGTCGACAACACAGCAGTACACCGTCCGCATAGAGAATGTAAAGCCCAATGCCAAGACATTCAGTTTCGAACTGAGCTGTATTGCCAACAACTATCCATTTGGCGACCACGAGGTTGCATTCTACGACATTGCAGTAAAATAACTAAACCCATAAAACTATGAGAAAACCATTCTATTCGATTATGGCAACTACTTTCGCTGTCATGACATTGACAACACTATCGTGCAAGAACAGCGCAAAGGAACAACCTACAGCCAACGTTGAGCAGGCTGACACAACTGCCACCGACCCCACAGCTACAGAACAGCCGGAACAGCAGCCCGAAACCGAAGCCAACAAGCCCGGCGACCGCCCGACATTCCAGCTTGTGGGCAACGTGAAGACTTGCAAGTGGAAGAATGCCGAAGCCAACGGTGAGACCGTGACCTACGCCTTCGACGAGCAAGGCAACCTGACAACCATCAACGGCCGCAAGGAGAACATCTCTCGCAACAAGCAAGGACTGATAGAGAGATACGCGCTCGGCGAGAACGAACTCACAAGCTATTTGTTCACCTACGATGCCAACGGCCGTGTGAAGAAGTCTTCGATGAGCGACGCGGACTCCGGAACCGACAACTACACATACAAGTACAACGACAAAGGCTTCGTAAGCTCGCGCTACTGCAAGGGCGAGATAAGCGAAATGGGAGCCGATGAACCGATAACCTACGAGGAAAACGTAACCTACGACTACACCAAGATAGACGAGCAAGGCAACTGGACCAAGCGCACGTGCCACGGCGCCACCGGACGCGACCCGTGGACAGAGACCCGTACAATAGTATATTATTAAACCAATAAAACATTACATATGAACAAAAAAACGAAGTGCATGATATCGGCGCTTATAGCCACAACGGCAATTATGTGCTCATGCGGCAACAGCGTAGACGGCTACAGTTTCACGGGCAACGGCGTGTTGGGAAGCATACCGGAGGCACGCGCCAAGTGCTACGAAGCATACCATTCGGAGGCCGACAACATGAAGAAACTAATGGAAAAAGCCCGCGACAAGCACGCCATCAACGTGTCAAGCGACGACTTTCTGAAGGAATACGAAAAGATGCAGAAGCGCATACACGACAAGATTGGCGACGACACGCGCAAGGCATTGGTTGACGACATGGCACGACTTGAGTCGGGCAAGGACTTCCCGCTTGAAGACAAGACGGGAATGAAATTCGGCGACTTGAACATTACCGCAAGGGTTGACACAGCCGATGCCATGGGTGGCTATATAACCGTAAAGCTCAAACGTAACGACAATTCACAGGTCACTCCAGAATTGTATTATCTCGGCAAGGCTGCCGATGGAACTGTAACAGATAAAGGTATGGCACATTTCCACTCATACCAGAACTTGCAGTTCACAATCGGAGAGTACAACGCTTGCTCACTTGACGAGACTCTTGAAGACAACGACAAGTACGACAAGCAGATGCATTATCTCATGTCGCTCGACAGCATCGCCTCTATTGAGCTTGTCGACTACAACACCTACTTCGACTACACCGACAAACGCGCAACGACAGAAGGTGTTGGTCCTGTAAAGATTGGTGCGAAGATAAGCGAAATGCCCGACTCGTGCTACATATACTGCTACAAGGAAGAGATACCGGTTAACCAGTCGGACATGACCGTTTGCGAGTTCAGCGACAAAACGCACACCACCCTCTTCACCGCCATCGGCGACGGCAAGGGAAAGATTAAGAGCATAGAGGTAGAGAAACTGCCGATAAAGCTCGGCGGAAAAGTAGCAAACACGCATACATTCGTCAGAGATGCTGTGGAGAAGCTAAAAGACGCAGCTGAATGGTCGTATGACTCGGAGTCGCAGAACGCCATCGCCTCGTTCGAAGGCGGCAAGGTGACGATAAGCTTCGGCAACCAAGTATTCAACGAGAGTGGATGGGCAAAGTACCAACAGCTGCAGAAAGGCGCAAAAGGCGTAAAATTCGACTTCAACGACTTCAACGACTACGACACGTTCGAGACTTACACAATCAATGCTAAATAGTAACAAGAAGAAATCTATAAAAATATGAAAGCAAAAACAATCATAGGCATGGCTCTGGTGCTGTCGTCACTCAGCATGCAGAACGCCAACGCCCAATTCTTCAAGAAACTCGGCAAGGTAGCGGGAGCTTTGCTTGACGCAACCACCGAATCGTCTAAAACATCCAACAACAGCAACTCGTCAAGCAGCGACACAAAGGGCTACATTCCTCATATCGACTTCAAGGTGACATCGTGCGAGTACTGGGGCGACGAGGTGTTGCTGCGGTTCATAGTAATTAACACCTCGACGAGCGACATCACATTCCGCCCGTTCTGGGGCGAAATAAACGACGCCTATGCCACCGACGACAACAACAACATCCACTCTATCAGCTTCAATGTAGGAGGCGAAGACGGTTGGGGTGGCGAGCTGTTTAAGACGTTGCCCGCTGGAGTGCCCGTCAAGGGATACATCGCGATAAAGAAGGTGAGCACAAGCTGCCGCTTCATCAAGAGTGTGCGCTTCGGTGGCATTGTGGAGGACGGCAAGAACAACCAGAAGTTCAGCTACACAATAGGCTCCAACGCCATCAAGATGCCCAACAACACCAATGCCGACAACATATTCGTGTCGCTGCCCATTCTCCAGTACAACCTCAACAGGGTTTACCGCGACAAGACCGGCAAGAATGTAATCGTAGACGCCACGGTGAAGAACATTGGAACCGACGCGTTCAAGCTGGCAGCCAGCGACGGCAGCGGACATGCAGTATACGACAGCGAGGGCAACTCCTACAAGCACACGATGACAATAGGCGGCAAAAGCATCGACAACTGGGACGGCGTTACGCTTCAGCCAGACATTCCTATGAAGGCTTTAATCACAATTCCAAATGTCCCCTCAAACATTCATGAGTTCAGCATCATAAAGCACAGAACCGTATGCGGCGACAACTATTATGACATACAGATAAAAAATCAAAAATTTTAATGCTCAAATGAAGAAGACAGACAATTTACTCTTGTCAACAATTATGTTGGCATCATTCGTCTTACCGTCTCAGGTCTCGGCACAAACCGCTGACGAAGCCAAGGAGACGGCGTTGAGCTTCATGACCCAGAAAAGAGGTGGGGCTGTGAATCTCTCCACAGTTAACATCGGCAAATCTATTGCAAAGGTAAAGGGTAAAGGCGGAACAGCCGCCGACAATGGTGGTGTGTATGCCTTCAACGCTGAGGAAGGTGGCTACTGCGTAGTGTGCGCCGGCAACGGCAACACGCTGGTGGCGGGCTATTCAGACAAGGGTTCTATCGACCCAACCAACATGCCTGACGCCATGAAGGTGTGGCTTGCGCAATATCGTGAAGCAATGACAGCCACGGACGCCACTTCCGAACCCCACTGGGAGGGCAAGACGGTGGCTCCTGTGGCACCTATGCTAAAGACACAATGGAATCAAGGTGCACCATACAACAGCAAATGCCCGTCCAACGGCACGAAGACGGTAGTGGCAGGTTGTGTGCCCGTAGCATTGGCTCAGGTGCTCAATTACTATCATCAGGACCGTAAGGGTGACGGCAAGCTGGAGTATGCCGACGTAGAGTCAGAGACCGAATACAACATCGACTACTCTACTACCACCTACGACTGGGACAACATGCTCAATACGTACGATGGCGTAAACGCTACAAAGACACAGAAGGATGCCGTGGGCAAGCTGATATTTGAGGCTGCAGTAGCCAGCAAGGCAAAATTCGGTTATGACGAAACCAGCGCTTACCTTCCATTCGTTGCCCTCAACCGATACTACAATTATGAATGTATGTATGTGGAACGCGACCTGCATTATTATGTCGACATGGTACGCAGTTCCGATTACTACATCTCCACGGACAAATGGATGAGCATGATACAGGATGAAATGGAGGCAGGACGCCCCATCATCTATTCTGCGAGCGACGTGAACGGCGGCTACATTGTCAAACCCGCGAGAAACCACGCCTTCGTCATTGACGGCATTGACGAGAAGAACTATGTACACGTCAACTGGGGATGGGGCGGCGTTGCCGACGGATATTACGACGTGGCGATACTCAACCCGGGCGGAACATTCAATTACGAACAAGGCTATCGCTGCCAGCACTCCATGATTATCGGCATACAGCCGCGAACCACCGACTGGCAGGAGGCGTGTTATCAGCCGTTCCACGTGTGCGACTGGGCTGCTTCGCGTGGCGATGCCGTAAAGGCACCACAACACAATGCTAAGGCAGCACCGGCAAGAGCAAGCGAGAGCATTGTGACGTCGAAAAGCAACATGTATTACTTCATGGTCACCAATACGTACGACTCGAAGAAAAGAAACATTATAACCGTTCTTGCCAATAACGGTCATATAGTGACAAATCTTACTTCCGGAGTTTACCAACTGGACATTAAGGGATGGCCAGACATCACGCGCTACAATCTTTCAAATAGCTTCAAAAAGGTGCCGCAAGGTGTGGCTGACGGCGTATACGAACTGCGCATGGCTTATTATGACAAGGACAACAAGCCACAACTCTGCCCTATGCCGAAGCAACTCATACCTACCCTCGAAATCGTGAATGAAGGAACGGGCATGATAATACGTGGTTTGGAGGGAGAAGACCTTGTGAAGACTCTCACCATCGAAGATGTTACGCCTGCCAGCGAAATATATGCTGGTACACGCTTCTATCTGAACGTAAAGGCATCGGGTGCTTCACAGAACACCTACCTGCAGTTCCGTAATGTGGATACTGGCAAACTTTACGGCACCAGCGGATCAAGCTCTGTATCGTTCAATTTCGTCTACAACAACTACACAGCCACAACAGCCTTCAAGTTTGAGCCGAAGAACGTTGACAACAACTTCACCATGCCGGCCGGACGCTATCAGGTGTTGGTGCCAGAGGGACAGACTAAGGTGGTTATGGGTAAGGACATATATATAGATGTAGCGGAGAAGCCCAACTATCCTATCCTTGACGGCACAGACCTGGTGTATGCATACGACGGTTTAGTGATGGATAATGATGAGCTGAATTGTAAAACGTTTGAAAACGAATATTATTTGGACGGCTTTTCACCAGCCCTGAAATACGCTAACAAAAACACGAGTCCGGTGACTCTGCGCATATACGCAGTAAATCAGGACACCAAGGAGGAGCGACTATTGACCGTAATAGAGAACTGGACGGTAGGCACAACAATTCCATACAACAATCGCCTGTACCCGCTTACGGGCAACTATGAGTTCAAGTGCCGCTATCTGACACCCGACGGCGAACGTGCCGGACTGATGCCACGCGACTTTTACGGCAAGCCTTCTTATTGGAGATACGAGCTGAAAAACAACTTGAAAACACCCAATATGAAGCTCATCTCATGCAAGATGACGTCAAACAACGCTCCAGCCAAGGCGGCATACGCAGACGACACACAATATACAGCCAATCTGCAGTTCGATCTGAAGTATCACTACCCATACAATCGTGAGGACGGTGAGGAAATAAGCAGAAAAGCCGTCGTGAAGGCAATTTTCTACGACAAGGAAAAGGGCGAGATGGTGGCAGACTCGGTAACTAATGTGATATTGCAGCAGAACGTAACGCAAACCATCACGCTTACGCCAATGCTCTCGAAGAACGCCAAGTACAACGGAACGCTCTTTTTCAACGAAGAAGACTACAATAATGGACAATACTATACCTTCGTGGTTACGCCTGACGAGAAAAACATAGCCGACTTTACGGTTGATTCCGAAGGCTTCACAGGCATTGGCTCTGTCAGCACATCCGACCAGGTGTTTGAGATAGGTGAAACGTTAAAGGTGTATGGTCTCAACGGAGTACTAGTCACCACAACAACCGTGACTTCCGACCTATGGCCACGCCTGCTCTCGACGTTGCCTCAAGGAGTGTTCGTACTGAAGTCAGGCACAAAGACAATAAAGTTCAGAAAATAAAAAGAAAAATTGCAGGACAGTAAAACTTTGCAAACAACATAAAATTAGGGCTGACACTTAATCAAAGGTGTCAGCCTTTTTGTAATCATTTTACAAAAACACATAAATAATAAATAAATAGCGCTCTATTCTTGTATTTCTCACAACAAAATCGTATTTTTGCAGTAAATCAAAACAATAGAAATATGGCACAATTCATCAATCCTTTCTCTGATTGGGGATTTAAACATATCTTTGGTCGCGAAATTTCTAAAGACTTGCTGATTTGTTTCTTGAACGACCTGTTTGCAGGCGAATTCGTAATTAAGTCGCTGGCGTTCGGCAACAAAGAACAAATCGGACTGTCGAAAGATTCAAGAGAGGTGATATTCGATATCTATTGCACAACGGACGAGGGCAAAGAGATTATCGTGGAAATGCAAAACCGAGGACAAGAACACTTCATTGACCGGGCTTTGTATTATACCTCACGCGTGATAGTAAACCAAGGCATAAAAGGCGAATGGGACTATGATATACGCCCTGTTTACACAATATGCTTCATGAACTTCGTCGACCCGTTGCTGCCATTGGGCAAATTACGAACGGACATGATACTCGCAGATAAAGACAATGGAAAGATGGTGTCTGACAAGATACGCATGGTGTATCTAATGCTGCCGTTCTTTGAGAAGACAGAGACAGAGTGTGAAAACGATTTTGAACGTTGGATATTTGTTTTAAAGAATATGAATACATTTGAAAGAATGCCATTCCTGGCTAAAAACGCAGTATTTAAGAAATTGGCTGAGATTTCTGACCTTAGAACTCTCAGCAAAAAAGACATGGACAAATACGAGGATAGCATCAGAATTATGCGCGACGCCTACGCCACATACAAATACGCCATAAAGACAGGCTTGGAAGACGGACGAAAGCAAGGATTAGAGGAAGGAATGGCGCAGGGAATGGCGCAGGGAATGGAAAAAGGTATGGCGCAGGGAATGGAAAAAGGTATGGCGCAGGGAATGGAAAAAGGTATGGAAAAAGGAAAGGCTGAGGCTGAGCGACAGAAGAACATTGAGTTTGCAAAGCTCATGCTAAGCGATGGCGACTCTACAGAAAAAATACAAAGATATACGGGGCTTACGGCAGAAGAAATAAACGAAATTGCACAAAGCCTACATTAATAATGTAATCTCACAAAGCCTACATTAATAAGCAAACCATTAAATATAGCTATTGCGTGGTACGGTCTACGAACCGTACCTCCTACAAGCCCCATTCGCACGCTCCAAATCCAAAGCATAATCCGCAGTCTTTACCTTGCAGAATAATGTCTATCATCAACATTTTACGTCTATTCGCACAGAGCCAACACCACACATTTCTTAATTTCTGTCTGCCGATGCTTCATATCTATCCCCTTCTTCCTCCTTATTACATTCACATTTTAATTAACAATCTTTAGGACGCAAAAATTTTCTGTATTTTATTTGCTCGTCATGACAACCGAACAAAATAAAAGTAGTAAATTTGTATTTTCTAACACCCTATAGGTGTTTTTCAAATTGTCTTATCTCCAATAACTAAAAACATCAAATGACAGAAACCCTTCAACAAAAGTGCCTTAAGGCTTACTACAAAACCGATATTGAACCAACGCTCGACCGACTGCTTCAGGTGAAAGACATCGTCTCAAATTTTGAACTTGAAGGAGCCGACCGCCTGTTGAGTGCCCTTAAAATGAAGCACATGGACCTTGTCGAGATTGAACGTCTGGCAGAATATATATATCAGGCTCGTGAGAAAATGGATAAGGAACTCGTGCGACTTCATAAATACGAAGAGGTTTTTAATAGTGATTTTGCCACCGACCACAATTTTTATTACAATTCCGTAAGTGAGATTCTCCGACATATGCGCAGCCATATGTCGCCCTTGAAAACCATATTCAGGAAATTCTGCCCAAGGAAGCATCCCACGCCTGCCGAATGTGCAACTTTTGGCATACAACAGAAGTCGGCAATCGAAGAGTCGTTATTGGGCAAGAATGTCTACGAGTTGAATCTGTTCGACTTATCCACCTATCCGTCTGTTGTGCAAGGCTTGTTTTCCGAGCTTATAAAGTTCTTCAGGGCAGAAGAAGAATGCATGAACCTGTGCACGGAGATTCTGAAGGAAGAGATGGAGATTCGTAACGACCCAATAAGAAGCAAATGCTCTCTGGACTCATATAGAAACAAGGCATACAAGCGTCTTAAGAATGAAATAATGCTTATAACCGAAGACACGGTTAACAGCCTTAGAGAGATAACACCTGCATATCAGAGTTACCTAAACTATGCCTCAGAAGAAGGATTCGCACAAGGTGAATTTCATAAGCACAATCATGCCGAAATGGAGCACTTCTGCATTATAGAATGCTTCACGGATACCGCTGACATCACTCTGGAAGAGAAGGCTCTGTGGGGCAACAATCCCAAAACCGTAAAGAAGATAAAGTATGTGATAAGTCATTTTGACGAACTCTTGCCACCCGACTTCAAACATAAGGACATGGGAATGTACGAGTATATATTCTGTCAATGGGCGTTGCCCAACAATGTGAAAAAAGCTCTTGAGTATTTCATCAGCCATTACAAAGGCCAGCATAAGGTAGTGAAATATGCTGCCGTGAACAACCATAGACAGAGTTACGACAAGGAAGATCCAGCTGTAAAGCGCTTCCTTTCCAACATTATCGTACTGTTTACCGACAGCAACGACGAGGATTTAATGGGAAACATAGCCTAAAAAGTAGATTTGTTTTTAGGGTTTTTATCTGAAATATACAAAAAGTGTATCGGCCGACTATAGCTGATACACTTTTTTAGTTTACATAAGCATGGTTTGGTGGAGTTTTCAAGGAAAGTAGATTGATTTTGCATAAAAAGTAGATTGGGACAGAGTGTTCAATCTACTTTTTGCCTTTTTCCAATCTAATTTCGGCTTTTTCAATCTACTTTTTATCGCAAAAGCAGAATTGCAACGCATTGAAAACCAGTATTTTCACGGCAATACGTAATCTAATTTATTCCTTGGCTACCAACGAAAAAACAGCGAAATTTGCATTGTCTTAGTAAAACAAAAGACTACCCGATGAGTGAGTTCGAAATCACAAGACGGGGAATGATGGTACTATAAAATACAGCATGGATTCCTCTTCGATTGCTGTCGTACCAGAGAGGACATTTTAATACCGATATAAACTATGAAAAAGGTATTGAATCCCAACTTTCAGGCAGGCTCTACAACATGCAACGAGCCTCGCCCAGTATGCGACATCATCAAGGAGATGTTCGCAAGTGACTCACCCCTCGCCAACGGCCGTCGCAAGCTGCTGACTTACAAGCCCAACCTCGCACAGAAAGGAGGCCAAGCATGAAAAGGGACATTTTGCTGTGCATCGACTTGCAGGCTTTTCTGCAGACCGACGACCTGGTGGACGAGAACAAGCCTTATTACGGCACTCTGACGCTCGACGACGATTATCACGCTCAATTTGTGGAACGACCGAGCAGAGCCTACACAAGGCGCAACATGAGAATCTTCGACGGACGATACATCACCCTAACCTATCGACCGAGAGACGGACACATTAGATTCAACTTCAAAGAACTACAACCGGTGTATCTGCTCAACAGCGACATGTATGCCGAGGGCGTGAGAAACGAGATTCGCATGGCACTAAAGTGCTGCGCGGACAAGGGCCTCGGAGAGGTGAAGTTGGTGGGCTGGTAATAAACTTGAATTACATTACTCCTCCATTGGGTGAATCGTAAATCTTCCAATATTCCAGTTCTTCCAAATTCCAATAAGTGTACTTTCATACAAAATCCCTTTCTAAAGACTATATAATTAACTGATTATTAAGTAGTTATATATACAAGAAAGGGAATGGCAACCCTAAAAAAAATAATTGGAAGAACTGGAATTGGAAGATTAAGCAAAACCCACTTCCCTCTAAAAGGCTTATAATCAATAGTTTAAATAAATGACAACAACAAGAAATGAAATACAATATCAGTAAAACTACCGCTCCGAAGATGCCAAAACTTGGAAAAGGAACGGAATGTGTTACACTTTTGCTCTCGCAAGTGTCAAAAGACATGCATCAGCCCATCGTCCCGATGATTTTTCCTATCCTTGGCGCTCACGTAAGCGGAGCAGAATTCATGTATCCCGACCAAAGTTGGAAGGAAACATGTGGAATGTTGGCAAATCTCGTGGCTGATAGTGGCGCTGGAAAGGGTCAACTGTCAGGACTTGTGGAAGCCCTCTGCCGCGACTTCCGCGCTCACGACGAGGAGGAGCTGACGAAGCTGGTGGAGTGGCAGAAGCTGGTGAAGACGAAGAGCGCCAACAAGGAGAAACCCGTCCGACCCGATGTGGCTTTCTGGTTTCCACCCGCCGATGTCACCAACGCAGCCTTCATACAGAACGCCATGGGATGCGAGAAGCTGGGGCAGCGCACCCAGTACATCAACATGCCCGAGGTGGAGATGGCCGACCGCGTGTGTGGCGGGCACCGGCAAATCTCGCAGATGATGCGCAACATATACGACCGCCAGCGTGCGGGTGCTTTGCGTGCCACAGCCGACGGCGTTACGGGCAATCCCGTTCTGCGTGCCAACATCACTATCAGCTCTACTCCCTTCGCCGCACGCAAGTTCTATAAGCAGGAACTGTTCAACGGCACCTTCGGACGTGTGGTATTCTCGTACAAGCCTCGCCAAGGACGCGACG
>OIZF01000093.1_pt1 | contig 58362 bp, 39 predicted proteins | sample 1588471 | NCBI WGS metagenome assembly OIZF01 (sample SAMN03283279) | human gut metagenome | biome: human-associated habitat; material: feces | host: Homo sapiens | place: Peru | collected 2012
TTGTTTTTTGTTTCACTATAAAGTTACTAATAATCAATGAATTAGCAAAGGGTAAAGCGAACTATTTTGGCTCGTTTTACCCTAATTTTCTACGCAATCCTTATCCCGAACTCGCGTTAATAAGGTAACACTAAGCACATGTATCTTTGCTTTCGACTGTCTAAAGCGTCTGCGCTATAGTCCGAGAGAGACTGAGCAGAAGTTGTCTGGCTACTTGAATCTCATACGCAACAATCGCAACACAAGTGAAGGCAACGGAGCACATGCTTCCTATCTCCTGACAAAAGCTCAACTTGATGAGAATATCAAGGCGTTCGCTACTCTATACCTCTATGTGACAGGCATGTGTTATGATGAGCTGAAAGCCAAGTATGACATTTGATATTAACAAGAGCATGGAGAAAATTGCGAGAATATGCTGGAATACCCACGACTGGAAAAGACCTTCGGGAAGTGAAGGCAAGTCGCGTGTAGACAGTTCCTATGAAAAGAGCGTCGGGTTCGGCCATGAAGAATGGCTGCTTGATGACACCAGAGTGATGCCTGACGGCTACCACTATGGATTCTTACAACCCATGAATGTGGCAAGTGGCAAACATGTTGGTGAGGTCTATGACATTCATCTTTTTGCTATCACACCAAATAAGCAGAAGGTGTATATCGCCTGCTTGCATAATGCCATTGGCGTGGAGCCGGATGAAAGCCGTAAGGTATATCAATACTACAGAGAACGTGGCTGGCTGAAGGAGATGAAGGAAGATGTCATCTTTGCCGGTGGTACTGTCACGGGGTTCAAGCCAGAGTGGATGTTCAACGTGAAATTCAAGTTTAGCGAAGCAGAGATTAACTACTCCAACCCTCCCATCATCAAACCCGACACTCTTGGACATCGCTATAACCTGATGGACAAGAAGGGCGAGTTCGAGTTTTTGAAGGATGAAGAAGGTAATATCCAAACACTGGACACCAGTATCATTGTCAGAACCACACACTCTGGAGAGTTACTTATCGACCCCTTACATAAAAAGATGCAGAACGCCATTGCGGAACTGCTGAAAGATGATTATCATCATCTGTATCTGGAAAGAGGCGACACATCTCTTGCTTCTGGGCAACGTGTTGACATAAAGGGCAAGTTCAAAGAGACAGACGAATGGCACTACTTCGAAATCAAGACAAGTTCAGCCAAGCAAAGTATCAGAGAAGCCCTTGGACAGATACTGGAATACTCACATTATGACCACAAGACAACGAGAGCTGCCAGACTCTTTATCATCGGCCCGGAAAAGCCAGATGAAAAGGACATTGCCTATATCCGAAAGTTAAGGGAAATGTACGGTCTGCCAATCTGGTTCAGGTGGTACTCTTTTGAGAATAACAATTTATCAGAATCGATATAACCTCAAAATGAAATACTATATGAAAGAAGTACAATATTCATCTAAAGAAGCTTGCTTACAGGCTATTGCAACTGTGAAAGCGATTGGTATGGAGCCTCTTCCATGGATGCTTTCGCAGTTGGAAGCATTTGAAGCCGCAGAACAGAACAAGGCTGTAGTGAAAGACTCCGATACCCCTATTTGGGACACACTAAAGGCTAATTACCCATACGGTATAATGCCTCAGGAGAAAATAGACTGCGTGGAATCCACTGTTGCCCAACTGCTTGAAGAGGGCGAGCACGCAGAAGAACCCGGACTGCTGCTTGGTAAAATCCAGTGTGGCAAGACAGATACGTTTGAAGACATCATCGGTTTGGCCTTCGATAAGGGTGTTGACATCGCTATCGTTATCACAAAGGGGACGAAGGCATTGGTTAACCAGACCATTATGCGAATGAAGAAGGATTACAAATGGTTCAAAGCCTCTGATAGCCTTGATCAACGCTCGACCATCAACATCTATGACATCATGGATATAGGCAGAGATGGTTTGAAACAGGCTAAGGTGGAGAGCGGCAAGACGGTGATTGTCTGCAAGAAGCAGGCTAGGAATATGGAACGCCTGATAGAATTGTTTGAGCATAAGTCACCTTTCTTGAAGAAAAAGAAGGTGCTTGTGGTAGATGATGAGGCCGATTTCGCCAGCCGCAACTATCAGAACGTTAAACTAGAAGCTAAAACAGATGAGAATGGCGCGCCAGTATCCCAGACATCGGAAGTGACCATGGCAAAGATTAGTCAGCAGATTGATGACTTTCGCAAGATTCCTGGACTCTGCCGTTACCTCCAGGTTACAGCTACGCCTTATTGCTTGTACCTACAGCCACAGGGCGAATTGAACTTGAACGGCAATATAGTAAAACCCTTCAAGCCACGCTTTACGAGTTTGGTACCCACCCATGAATATTATATAGGTGGTCAGCAATACTTTGTAGAGTCTGCCAATGCAGACTCTATGTATAGTCACCTCTATCACCAGCTTGACCAAAAGTGCATCGATGTACTCGGTCACGAGGACAAACGCTATCTGAATAGTGCCGTGTCGTCTGGAAACATCTATGGGCTGACCTATACTTTGGTGGCTTATTTCATGGCGACAGCTATACGCCGCATTCAGGTGCGCAACACGGATAACAAGGATTACAAGACAAGTGCAATCATCCATGTGGAGATAGACAAGAAGAACCATGACTGGCAGAAGCGTGTAGTAGAAAGGCTCATTGACTCCATTAAGTCGGCTATCGTGGACGAAGACCATTCCGACCAACGTATATGGGTAGCAATGGAAAGTTGTTATCAGGATTTCGTCAAGTCAAATGAGAAAGGAAGAAACGAGGAACTTATCGGTGTGGAAGTGCCCTCGCAGGAGGACGTGCTTGATGAAATACGAAACATTTTCTCTCCTAAATTCAAAAACTACCATGTACAGATGGTAAATTCTGATGAAGAAGTGGATAAATTGCTTGACGAAGAAACTGGCGAGCTGAGTCTTGACTGTGCGGCAAACATCTTCATAGGAGGTAATATCCTTGATCGAGGTGTGACCATCAAGAACATGTTGTGTTTCTTCTATGGTCGTGATCCCAAGAACTTCCAGCAAGATACCGTCTTGCAGCACGCCCGTATGTATGGCGCCCGCTCCAAGGAGGACATGGCCGTGATGCGTCTTCACACTACACCTCTAATATACAGAATCCTTGTGCGCATGAACGAACTTGATGAACAACTCCGCAGGTGGTTCATCGAAGGCAAGGACAAGCAGGAAGCGAATGCCGTCTTTGTGGGGTACGACAAGAATATAAAACCTTGTGCGTCAAGTAAGATTAAGATTTCCAATGCTCTGATGTTGAAACCACAGAAACGTGTACTGCCTGTTGGCTTCTGGACTTTGGGTAAGACTGCAACGAAGAAAGTCATGGAGCAGATAAGAAATCTTATCGTCTCTACTCCTGGATATAACCAGCAGGATGCTGATGGCTTCTTTGAGATGGACAAAGAACGCGCAGTCGAAATTATAAAGCTTATTGAGACTACCTATGTATATGATGACAAGTTCTTTAATAAAGAGAGAAAGAATGACATCAAGGAAATGCTTTGTGCCTTAGACTATTGCGCGGACAAGTCTGGAGGGAAAATCTGGGCGTTGCACAGAGAAGACCGTAATATGAACCGGTTGAGAGAAAATGGCGGTTACATTGACGCTCCTGATGATGGTCGTACAGATTTGAGACCAGCCCGTGAAAAAGGTGTTGATGCTCCTGTCATCATGTTTATACAACAGAATGGCGCAATATGCAAGGATGAGAATGGAGAGAATATCGGTTGGAATGGAGCACCGTTCTACTGGCCAGTCCTGCTGACTCAGACCAATATCAATCCCGTTATGTTCGCTCTTGATCAGAAAGCTAAAAGTCAGAGCGCAGTAATAGATAACTCAGATTTTCTTGAAGGATATGATCCGAAGGACATTCTCTCACTCACCTGTAAAGGAAACCTTCAAAAACATTTCGGCGAGGAAGGTTCAGAATATGAGTATGAAGAATGCCCAATTGAAACGAGAGTCTTAAAGCATACCACCGCAGGGAAATATATCCAAAAGGATGAAGCTGGCAATTGGAAGCTTAATCCTAATGTGGAGTTTGACGAGGAGCATAACCACGGTCTCTACTCCATGAACAATAGTAATTTCCCATTTGTAGTTCGTCCATATAAATATATGTGCCTGCGCAATGGCAGAGATGCACGTGCGGACATTATCCTGCTCGAACTCTTTGAGCCTGAAAAGTGGGAAATATATCCTATTCAGAACTTTAATGAAGAAGGTGCTCTTGTGGATAGAGATACCGACACTGTTCTTGTCCATGCAAAGGACACCATCATTGACAAGAATATGAAGAAAACAGAGTTTATGGACGAGACTGTTGCCCAGTGGGAAATAGACTATCCAATCAAGAAAGTTTTGAAGCTAAAAAAGTGTTCCATCAATTGGGATGCTGTCTTCGGAAAAGATGAAGAATGAAAGCAACGATACCATACATAGAAAGAAAGTTTGAGGAGTTTAACCAGCAGATGTTTGCAGGAAAGCTCCCCAAACTTCCTATTGAGTTAAGTGATACCAAGACATTTTTGGGAGCATGTGTACATAGGAAACGTCGTTTACCGAATGGAGAAATCGAAATGTATGACTTTCGTCTGCGCATCAATACAAGAATAGACTTGCCAAAGCAAGAAGTGGAGGACACTATCATTCATGAAATGATACACTATTTTATAGGTATCAACAAAATGGAAGATACGTCATCTCATGGCCCAGTGTTTCAAGGTATCATGAACACTATTAATGAGAAATATGGTAGGCATCTTACCATATCTCACAAAGGCACTGAAGAACAGAATGAGCAGGCGTATGATACAAAGCAACACTGGCATGTAGTGGCGGTAGTTGACTTGAAAGATGGTAAGACTGGAGTAAAAGTATTGCCCAGAGTGATACCTCGCATACTCAACTTCTACAACACCATCAGTTCCCATAATAATGTCGTAGGAGTCAAGTTGTTCATGAGCAACAACATCTTTTTCAATAGGTTTCCAAACTCTTCCGCACTGACTATAAGGTATGTCGATAAAGAAGAGGTGATGGGGTATTTGAAAGATTCCGACACGATGGAGTGTGACGGGAGCCAGATTGTCTTAAATGGTAAAAAACATAGAACTGAGAGTCGCCAAAAGAAGCCCCAAAAACCTCAGTATCATGTGATTGCAGTGTTGAATCTGACAGAGGGTAAGACAGGTGTAAAAGTTTTGCCCAGAGTTTTGCCTACCATTCTCAAGTATTATAATGAAATTCTCAAACTGCAAGAAGTTCAATCCATAGAACTCTATATGAGTAATAATCCATACTTTGACAAATATCCCAACTCTGGCACCATTACTTATCATTATGATGACAGGCATATAGTAATGGCCCATCTTCAAGATGCTGAACATATGAAATGTGATGGTACGAAGGTAATTCGAGAAAAGAGGAAAAAGCAATAGTTTTTTCCTGACTTCATCACTTTTTTGCGCCATTATATGGCGCATGCTGAAAATCAATGAATTACGTCAAAATATTGGGTGGCTTTGGGTGGCGCAAGCAAAAAATGTATGTACGCAAGAAACATAACAGATCAGGTACCACAAGTGTAGTTGTTGTCAGCAAAGCTAGCGGCAAATACAAGGAGATAAAGTCCTTTGGAGCTTCATCGTCAGAGGAAGATATAGAATCACTATGTAATAAAGCGGCGGCATGGATTCGCTCTTTTGGAGGTCAACAAGAATTAGACTTTAACAACCGTCGCGGAAAGGAAGTAGAGGACACTAAGCGTCTCCTCAACAACATAGATAATATTTTAATCAATGGCACACAACTGCTACTTGGTCAAGTTTACGACAGTATTGGCTTCAACAGCATACCTGATGAGATTCTACGCCATCTTGTGATAGCAAGAGTTTCGCAACCGAAAAGTAAGTTGGCTACGGTTGACTACCTGAAGTCTTACTATGACGAAGACGTTGATCTCAATCACATCTATCGCTACATGGACAAGCTCTACAATACGCAGATGGAACTGGCTCAACAGATTAGTGTAGAGCATACGTGTAAGATATTCGGTGGGAAAATAGGGCTGATGTTTTACGATGTAACGACACTGTACTTTGAAACTGCACAGACAGATGTGCTACGTGAGCCAGGTTTCTCAAAAGACGGCAAGACAGCCGAGTCGCAGGTCATACTCGGCTTGCTAGTTTCCGAAGGCGGCTATCCACTATCATATTCCTTGTTCAACGGCAGTCAATACGAGGACTTTACCATGATACCGATGATAGACGACTTCAAACAGCGCTTCACGCTTGGAGATGATTTTGTGGTCGTTGCCGATTCTGGCTTGATGAACAAGAATAACGTGAAACTACTACAACAAGCCGGATACAAGTACATCTTGGGTGCACGTATAAGAAACGAAAGCAGTGATGTCAAGCAATGGATTCTCTCATTGGACAAAAGGGACAATGTCAGCCATGAACTCAAGCGGCCCAATGGCGAACGCCTTATTGTCAGCTGTTCCGAAAAACGAGCAAAGAAGGATGCCTACAATCGTGCCCGAGGCATCGCACGACTGAGGAAAGCCTATAAGAGCGGACACGTCACCAAGTAGCAGGTAAATCGAAAAGGTTACAACAAGTTCCTTGAAATTAGCAAGGATATTGATGTAAGCATAAGCGAGGAGAAGATTGCCGTGGACTGCAAATGGGATGGATTGAAAGGGTATATCACCAATACCGACCTTGATGCAGAACGTGTAATAGACCAATACCACGGGCTATGGGTTGTAGAACGTGCATTCCGTATCTCAAAAGGGACTTTGGAAATGCGTTCAATGTTCCATTTTACAGAAAGAAGGATAGAAGCACACATTTGTATCTGCTTCATCGCCTATAAAGTATATAAGGAATTAGAGAGACTTATAAAAATCAACAAAATAAGAATGAGTGTTGACCATGTGCTTGATGTTGCCAAAACTATCACGACAATAAAGATACGGATGCCAGAGAATGGGGTGCTCTTCGCAAAAACACTGTTTCTAACCGATAAGCACCGTACTATCATGTCACTTTTCGACCTATCAAAAGACCAATTTTAATTTGGGTGGCGCATTGACGAAGTCAGGAAAAGATATAACGTTTGTGTTAGCCGCTTAGCGCGGAAAACATAAGCAACATAAGTTTTCTCTAAAAAAGGATTATGAGTATCCTAAGTAACACACGAAATCCCAATATTCGTTTTCTATACAGCGCAAATATCCAGTCTCTCCAAAATTGAAGAGACGACACGTATGTAAAAAGGTATTTTTCTCTTCTAGCTCGAAGCTATACGTGGGCATCCACAAGTATCCAAGGCTTTGGCTAATTTACAAGGACGGAGTCGAACTACCAGAAACTTAATAGCCTTGCAATGGAAACTTATTGTTACAGCTTGCACTAAGCAAGCTGAGTACAATCTTTAGCAACAGACTTTTGGGGTTCAAAGTCCTTGTATGAAACATTGAATTTCAGAATGTGCCAAATGCACACAAGTATTTTTCTGGCCACAGCTACCACTACTTTCAACTTGAATTTCTTCCTCACTTGTGTGTGAAATGCGTAAAACTTAGAGAAGTAACAATCTTTCGTTCTTGATGCAGCCCATGCGCATTGAACACTGGCAATTCTGATGAATCTGTTCCCGTGAGTAATCTTGTTCGATTTGATTTTCTTGTTACTTTCGTCATTTCTTGGGTTGAAACCGCACCAAGAGACGAGATGTTTGGCACTCGGGAACGCATTTACGTCTGGACCTATCTCGGCAAGGACTGTCAGGGCGGAACGCTCGCTTACACCCGGGATTGTCTGAAGGTTCTTCATCTGTTCCTCAAACTCCCTGTTGCAGATTTCCCGCATTTTTTCAATGCATTTGTTCTTGTTATCCTCCAATAAGGCTGATTCTGCAACATATTGTGCAAGCATGTCTATTTCAGCTTCGGAAACGACACCTGTAAGTGCTGCCAGTATCGTATCCTCGCCATGCTTGTTTATAATGCGTTTGTGTACGAGCATAAGTAGTTCTTGCGGTGAAGTTACACCTTCAGATATACGCTTGACAACATTTTTGTAACTCTTGCAATCTGTATTGGACACATAGTTACTCAAACGAATATTACATCGCTGCAATATCGCATCAATCTTGGAATACTTTCTTACTAATTCCGCATTCAACTCGAATATTCGTCTGTCGTACAAGCGGAGTTGTTGGATTAAAGGAGGTGGAATAAAGCTTCCACGAATTAGTTCCTTCATGACGCATTCCGCAATCCATTGAGCATCCTTGACATCACTTTTACGCCCAGGAAGTTGCTTAATAAAGTAAGGATTAACCAACTTGAGTTCAAATGAATCAACAAGTACGCGCCAGATGGGAATCCAATACACACTTGTGCTTTCCATTGCGACTTCGCTGACTTCGTTTTCTGCCATAAAATCGCGCATGGAATCGAGTTGTGGAGTCAAAACGCCGTATACGCGTTCTATTTTCTCCCCGTTTTCTCGCAAAATACAGAGATATACACTATCTTTGTGCACATCAAGCCCTGCTACAGTTTTCATAAGCTTTTAATTTAATTAGGCGTTAGAGCCTGTTTTCCCACAAATATACGGGATTTTGGCAACATTTGCCAATATAGGAAACTGAAGCGGGCTTGATTTATGTTTTGCTGCGGTCCCTTTTTTATCTCGTGGGCATGTGATTGGAAATTCTCATCTTAATTTACATAAGATACATATAAGGCCGCTGCGCGGCGGACGGCCACGGACTGGCGTCCGGGTGGCCTCAAGAGACACAAGGGCTGGCGCCGAGGGGGCTGGGCCACAAGACAATCATACATATACGTGTATGCGTATACGCGCACGCGCGCGTCCGGCATTTTGCAGTGTATTTGTCATCACTCTACACTAACGGGGTGTTTCGTGTTGATTATCAGATAGTTGCAGAGTGTATGTATGCTTGCACTTTGCCTACACTGTGCTATCACAAGGGGATTGGGAGTGTGCAGAATTTGCTGTGTGACGGGGACGGTTGGGAAACGGGAGAACGGCCGATGAGTTGCTCCGAATGAATGTACGGGGTGGCTATGGCGGATTGACTTGTGCACGTGACGGAATGCACGGGTCATGGCGAAAGTGGAATTGTGTAGGTAGTGCAGGCAGTGCAAGTAGTGTAGGTTGTGCAGACAAGTGTGTAGGTTGTGTAGACAAGTGTGCAAGTAGTGCAGACAAGTGTGCAAGTAGTGCAGACAAGTGTGCAGGTAGTGTAGACAAGTGTGTAGGTAGTGCAGACAAGTGTGCAAGTAGTGTAGACAAGTGTGTAAGTAGTGCAGACAAGTGTGCAGGTAGTGCAGACAAGTGTGTAGGTTGTGTAGACAAATGTGCAGGTTGTGCAGACAAGTGTGTAGGTTGTGTCTACACTCTTAAGTAGTTGATTTTCAGATAGTTACAACGAAAAGTGCAGAATGCAGATAATTTTGCATAAATCTGCTGACGCGCGCGTGCGCGCGAGGACAAATGTGGATAATAAAAGAAATCCCCATTGAAAGTGCGTGTTACACCTTCAATGGGGATTGAATGTCATATTGAGCATGCCGCAATAACCAATGCGAATGCAGCAAGTTATTTAGACGATACCTTGAGCCATCATGGCTTTAGCCACCTTGAGGAAACCAGCTACATTGGCACCACGTACATAGTTGATATAGCCATCAGGCTGTGTGCCATACTTCACGCAGTTTTGATGAATGTCGCTCATGATCATCTTCAAACGCTCGTCAACCTGCTCACGCGTCCAGCTCAAGCGTTCTGAATTCTGGCTCATTTCAAGACCAGACACAGCTACACCGCCAGCATTGGCAGCCTTGCCCGGAGCATAGAGCAATTTGGCCTGCTGGAATATTTCAATGGCCTCGGGAGTTGAAGGCATGTTGGCACCTTCGCTGACAGCAATTACGCCATTAGCCACGAGTGAACGTGCATCGGCTTCTTCAATTTCGTCTTGTGTAGCAGAAGGCAATGCAATGTCAGCCTTCTCGCCCCAAGGACGTGCACCAGCTACGTACTTCACGCCATACTTTTCAGCATATTCCTTTATACGACCACGCTTTTCGTTTTTGAGTTCCATAACGAAAGCGAGTTTGTCAGCATCGATACCGTCCGGATCATAGATATAACCATCAGAATCGGAAAGTGTTACAGGCACTGCACCGAGTTCGATGAGTTTTTCGACAGTGTACTGTGCCACGTTGCCCGAGCCACTTACAAGTACACGCTTGCCCTTTAATTCAATGCCTCTGGTTTGAAGCATGCTCTCGAGGAAGTAAACATTGCCATAACCAGTAGCTTCGGGACGAATAAGCGAACCGCCGAACTGGAGACCCTTGCCAGTGAGCACACCTACAAACTGATGCGTCAACTTTTTATACTGTCCGAACATATAGCCTACTTCGCGGCCACCTACGCCTATATCGCCGGCAGGAACGTCCTCGTCTGGACCGATATGACGATAAAGTTCGTTCATGAACGCCTGGCAGAAACGCATTACCTCAGCATCGCTCTTGCCATGCGGATTGAAGTCTGAACCACCCTTAGCACCGCCCATAGGCAATGTAGTGAGTGCATTTTTGAACGTCTGCTCGAAGGCGAGGAATTTCAAAACAGATGGTGTAACACTTGCGTGGAAACGTATGCCGCCCTTATACGGACCGATGGCATTGTTGTGCTGCACACGATAACCCATATTAGTTTGTACCTTGCCCTTGTCGTCAACCCAAGTCACACGGAATGAGATAATACGATCGGGAATGCAGAGGCGATCGATAAGATTAGCCTGCTCAAATTCGGGGTGACGGTTGTATTCATCCTCGATTGTGCCGAGCACCTGGCTCACTGCTTGAATGTACTCAGGTTCGTTTGGAAAACGCTGTTTAAGGCGTTCAACAGTTTCTAAAGCGTTCATAAATATGCGTTGGTTTGTCTTAGTTTTTGCTCAATTTGCGGCCGTTTGAAGCAGCCCTTTTGAATTTCGATGGTAAAAGTACGAATAATTTTTTATTTTGCGGCATTTTACAATCATAAAATGACAAAAAGGCAGTTTTTTGCGACGAAATGAGCAAAAAGAGATATTCAAACAACCGCATAAGACTGATGGTGGGCGTTATACGTCTGACCGCATATAGCTTCACTTCGTTTGCAGAAACGTTCGCACTGCGCCGTGATGTCATACCCGAGCATGGCCCCTAACATAAAGTCTTCGGCTGGAGTTAATACATGCATTGGCTTGTGTACGAATGTGCGCACCACATCGAGGCAAGCCTTTTTGCCAAAATACAAATTCACCTTGTTACTTGACACGGGTTGCTCAATATAAGGAATGCCCTGCTCGTCAAGGCGTTTGCACATAATTTGCGCACAGTCATTGCACATGGTGCACAGCACGAGCGGCCTTACACCTTTGCGGTATTCGTATATTTGGTGCATGAATAGTTTGAGTGAGTCAAAACGCGAAAAATCTTCAGAGGACATAATATAAGCAGGTGTTCAAAATCATTTTATACAATCAGTTGACGGGGTGACAAGTTGACAAGTTAACGGGGTAACAAGCAAATATGCTTTATTCACCTCAAATTGCAGAGAACAAGACATACGTGTTTTAGCTCAATATACTACTTGCTGCCCCACCCCGTCAACTTGCTAACTAATTTTACTATCGGGGGGATAGCTACTTGACCTTACTTTACCAAGCTGCACCAGGCTTCGATGCGCGCTTGATTTTTGCCCTCGTCATCACCCTCGTCAATGGCCAGTCCTACAAATTTGCCGTCACGACAGACGTCTGAATCGGTTACATTATAATCGGTAGGTTCGAAAGCGCCTATAAAGGTGCAACCAGTGTTTTGCAGTCCGTCGTAAATTTGAGCAATGGCGCCGCAGAATGTGTCGGAATAAGAATCGCTGTCGCCACAACCGAATATGCCGACGCGCTTGCCCGTGAGGTCGAGCGATGAGAGTGTATCGAGAAAGTCGTACCAGTCGTCCTGCAAATCGCCGCAACCCCAGGTTGAAGAACCCAAGAGCAATGTGTCATAGTCCAAAGCTTTGTTGGCATCTGTTGTGCCCACATTATATATATCCTTAGCCTCAACTCCAAGTTGTTGTGCAATGGCATTAGCCACATTTTCGGTGCAGCCAGTTGTGCTGCCGTAAAAAATTCCAGTCATACGATAGATGTGTTGTTTGATGGTTTGTAATGTGCATTGTTTACGACTGCAAAATAACAGATAAAGCGCCCACCCTGCAATACCCAAACAAGGTGAAACGCTTTATCGTATAACAAAATACCCAAAAGTGAGTATGGGGCAACAGACGATGCTACATGGGCATCATCAGTTTGTCAAGAAAAGTGTCAATAGTTACACATTTAATTCTTTATCAACTTACAACCGTTTACGATGTAAATGCCCTTTTGCGGATTGAAGACACGACGCCCTGACAGGTCGTAAGCGGCTGTGCCATCATGCAGCGTGTCAGATATTTGTGCATCATCAATACCGTCTGCCACACCTTTAATAATGGTCAGCGGATATTGAGTCAATTCAAAGGAGTCAATAGTCATGCAACGATCGCCTTGCATATTAGCCAATATTCCCAAGCTGACGGTAGATGGCTCTGTCAAGATAAAGCGCACTGTGTTCAGTGTTGTTTGGGATTTGGCCCTCATGGCCGAAGCTACAAAACCACTGTTTGCATTTCCGTCAGCCTCGATAATGTCGATAGTACTGGGCAGTGTGTCGGACTTTGCTGCAACCAGGTAGCAACCATCAGCCTCGCCTTCGAAACTGCCATAATTGGCAGTAAAATCATATACGCCTGCAGGCAAACTGACTGTTTGATATGCCTTGTGATCGTTCAGTTGACGGCTAAAGCCGTCCCACCCGGTGGTGATGGTAAAGGCATTATCCTTTTGTGTATCGACATGTGCCCCCGTACGCTTTGACGATGTGGCATCACCATTTTCTTTCCAACCATAGAGTGTCATAAAGCGTTTGTTCGCTGTATCGTTGTAAACCTTTCCTGTATTGGAGAACGGAGCTTCGTAGTTTGACAAATAACTGCTCGAGACATCTGTAGACTTGTCATCAAAGTTGATTGCGAAAACGCCTTTCGAGCTGCTCCAAGCATCACCATCAGGACCGAAGCCTACACGTACGCCTGTGTTTTGGTTGGCAGTGGCATCAACCACATTGCCCCCATTTTGGTCAAAATGATAATAAACGCTCAAGCCGTCAGTCTCAGCAGCCTTAACAGCCGCATCGGACATCGGTTCTATTAAATATGTATGTAGTTTGCGCAACTTTGATGTGTCAAAAGCTACCCCATTCCACACTCTGAACTCATCTACCATGCCACTCATTGGAGCTTCTTCGCAGCCCAAAGCAAAAGAGTTCATTGCGGGCACTTTAGCGTTTTTAATCGCTGCAGAACTTACCAAAGCGCCATCACGGAGGAAACGGACTTTTCCAGACTCAAACGACACTGCATAGTGATGCCACTCATTAGGTATCACATAACTTGTTGTCGAGCTGGCACACATGCCTGCCATATAGAAACGCATTTGGCCATCAGGCAACGTTTGGAGTTGTAAACTTTGCGTGTTCTCCCCTATCCCATTGCACACATCAGTGAGCGTGTTGGCACGTTGCCACCAATCAATAGCAAACTTTTTCTGTCCTGCCGATAGAGGTACCTTTGTCAATTCGACACGTGCTTTCGCTGCTGGCATAAAGTTCAGCCCTGTCTTACTGTCGGCATTACAAACAATGAGTGCTCTTGACTGAGAGGCACTGCTGTTACCTGCATCGTTTGAAGCCGTCAACGTTACGTTGTAAACCCCAGCCACATCAGGAATGAAGCAGAGTTTCTCGCCCTCGCCTTGCATGGCATTGTTAGCGCTTGACAATGTCCACGCACTATGAGCCGAACCATATTGCGACTTGTCGGTAAGCCTTACCTGGTTGCCTTTTACAACAACTGATGGCTCAACATCAAACGCTGCCTTTGGAGCAGTTTCGACAATATTGATTTTTAGAGTATACTTGGCAGTACTACCATTGGCTGCAGTCACATTCAACGTCACATCATAGGTGCCACTTTTTGCGTACGACACTGTAACACATGACTGGTTGGAAGTTTCGACAGATGCGCCTTCAAGTGTCCAATGATAGCTCTGGCCATCAACCATGTTTTGGGGAATAAAGGTTACACGCTCGCCACACACCACCTTGTTCTTTGACATTTTGAATACTGCACTTGCCTCAGGAGCAGGCAACACCGTAATGAGAGTGTCAGCCTCAGTTTCATTACCATTGACATCAACTGCCACCACTTTCACATTTTGCGCACCAGATTTTCCGAACGAGATTGTTGGCGAGGTGCATACCAAATTTTCAATACCCGCCCCAGGCACCGTCCATCGCAGAGAGGAAATATTCGTGCTGCCAGTGGCATGCAGTGTCAGATATTGCCCTTCGACAGCATCAGCCTCGGGCTGATTGATGTGTACAAATGTGTTCGCTGTATATTTTAATGTTTGCGCATAACCATCATTTACGGCAAAATTATCATTTGGGAAAGAGCCATGATGTGCTCTGCCCGTATGATCGCACAACAGTCTTGTGCCATTTATAGTCACCACATCACCCGGATAGTAGGCTACGAGGTCATCAGGCAGCAGTGCATCAGCATAGCGCAGTTTGTAGTCAGCTTTTATTTCATCAGCCGTGCGTGCTGTTTTCCATATACGCAGTTCGTCGTACATGGCATTTTGGTCGGAGTTTTCATCTTCAGATGAGAATATCAAATCGCCAAAACCGCCAATACCGCAATAGCTATTTGACGTGACTGATGCCATTTTTGTGCCATTGACATAGGCAGTCATCACACTGTCATTCACGACAAGTGCTATATGGCTCCACTTGTTCAAACTCAGAGCGGAAGGCACATTCAAACGGTTGTTAGTGTCCCAACCCGCAGTAAATGAACCATTTGCATTGGCATGAAACATGAATGTTCCCCACCCCGGACCTGCACTCTGGTTCCAATCGGCGATAGATAGTGGCCGTATCCAGAACTCGATAGTGGCCATGTTGTACTTTGAATCGAATACACCTGGAAGGGTAAGTCCAGAATGAAGCAATTTAATACATTTGTTGTTTGCAGTACTTGCATACACATTGACATTCACTGCATTCGAGCGTTTGTTGCCATAAACGGCCCTTATGCCATACGTGCCCGAAGCCCCTTCGGGTAAAGCATACGATTCGGCATCGGCATCAAGTGTAGAAACTATTTCGCCCTCGTGTATAATTTCATATCCGGTCAGACTGAGATTTGCTTTTTTGGGCGACATCCATTTAAGCACACCACCATCAACGGCAACATTCTGCGGTGCAGCCACACCTCGTCCTGGTACAATCAATGATATGATAGTTTGCTTACCCTTGTTCTGTATGTTTACACCATTGGTGTCAATATCAAATGGTATTTCGAGTCCCAGACTGTCTTGCACATAATCTATAATCGAAGCATCATATATATGTCCACTACCCTCCGCCGTACTTTTTGTGTTGATTATAAAAAAGTACTTGAGCGGTTCGTTTGCATCATAGCCGTCACTTAAATCTGTGAGGTCGTAGCCAAACTCCATGGGCTCGGTGTGCAGTTTGCCATCAACCCATCGTCCCAACATCGGGATTTCGGGAGCTGGCACAGTGTTACCATTATTGCCATCACCTGCATACTTAAAGTGGTCAAGAGCCTGCGTTTTGTCAGGATTTGTGGCTTTGAGGTCTGCAGATACGCCAGCCATAAGATATAGTTCGGAACGGCGGGTATAGTCCATTTTAAGTTTAATGGTACGTTGGGGCTTATAATTTTTGCGTACCTTGTATATTTCGGGATACCACCAATGGTTTGAGAACGAGCCGTCCTTATTAAAATGTGACCCGCCATAAGCGTAAGGACAATAGACGAAGCCACCATTTTGCCACTCATTACCCCACGAATTAACCAAGATCCATGCCCCACGCTCATCGGCAGTTTCTTCGCCATATATGCCGTTACCATTTATGTCGAATTCTATGCGGTCGTCATATCCTACAATGGTAAGAGCGTGATCAACGCCAGTGCCCCATTTGTCCACACATTTCATACCTGTCACTCCCAACTTGTCATTGGTTGGAGTGCTGTCAATAGCCTTGCACGTCATTGTGCCGGCAGCCACACCAACGCCAGCCAATCCACCCGATTGGAAACTTTCATCACCATTATGATTCCACAGCCAATTTTTCAGAGCCTCGCGCCCGGCATCTGTGCCTGTGCTTTCAGGGAAATTGGCAGGTTTGAGCATACGGTTAAACATGGCTTCGTACCATTTATCGTAACCAGTCATCCAACCAAAGTCGTTCTGGGTTTCCTCTTGATTGCCAAAAAGTTTTGAATAGGTTTGACCACCATACGTTTCAGCCGAGGGAACTCCAACATGCTGTACAAAAGCGTCTTTGCCCGAATTGCCATTAGTCAGTAGCCACACAAAGTGTGTCGGGTAATAATTTTGTGGGTTTGTTCCGTCCAAATTACGAAAGGCATTCATTTCATACGAGAACATGTAGCCTATGCGTGAGGCCGATCCACAAGAGCCCCCATCTTGGTTAAACACTGGCGGTAAGAAACGTGTTTCGGCATTATTCACATGGTCGGGACGTGCAGACATTGCATTACGCACGCCAAGCGTATGCCGTTGCATGAGTGCATAATCCGGATTGCGTTTATCTGTGTAATCGGGATATTTCGCTCTATCGACAGTTTGTGCACTTAGCGGTGACAACGATGCGAAGCATGCCCCAAATAGTAGTTTTATTGTTATAGTTTTCATTCTGAATGATTTGTAGAATAGGTACTTTTGTATGAGTAGATGATTAGGGACAATTATTTCTTTATTATCATTGCAGATGATGAGCCTTCATTACATACAGCCTCAACAATGTATGCCCCTGCGACCAATTGTGGCATAGGTATTGAAATGTACTTTGACGCCATGAAGTTGCCGTTAAATATACAGATACCATTAGTAGAATAAAGTCGGACAGCCACTTGCTTTTCGCCTTCGAAGGGCAGTATCAAGTCAAGATTCTGATTATTTAGTATTGCACTAAGTTGTGCGTTGGCTACATTATTTGCACTTGGCTGTTGTACAGGCACAGCTACATTGCCCGATACAACATCTAACTCGTTGAGTCGGACAAAACACCCATCAGTTGCACGTCCGTCTCTTATCACAAGCTTGATATAGCGTGCATTTACAACACTATCCAATCGCACCTGGAATGTTTGCTGATTTGGTGCATCATTGTCCGAAATAACCTTTTGCCACGTTGTGTTGTCATCTGACACATAAATATCATAAGCCTTAATGTATCGGTTTGCTCCCCCACTCATGGTAAATTCGAACCCGCCAATGCTCTGTATCTTTTGCATGTCAATTACAAAGTAATGTGGATATTTGGCTTGTGTGCCTTGCCATTGCGAATGCCAATAGGTGTTAGCATCACCATCAATTATTTGTGATGCAAGCCCATTTGAACCTTCGCCGCTTGTTTCTTGACTTGAAAAGCTGATTACCTTCCAACCAGACTTATCATATTTGCTTGTCTTGAACAGCTCTGCTAAAGCCACACGTTCCTTTTCATTGTCTATGGCTTGAAGCACTCGGGCATTCAAAGCATCGTAGTTGATTGTGTCTACACACTCTGCAGATGTTGCTAAAGGAACTTCATTATCGGTACAATTAGTTAAAGTATAGCCACCGGTCTGCATAAAGAAAGTTCGGTCGTCTTTATTCTCGGTTGCACCTTGTCCGTAATCATTGCGTGCACCAGGTGCATTGCCACCATCAGTATGACTAAAGTCTACGCGGTTAAAGTTATACCAATTTCCTTTCTTTGCATATCTGGCAAAGCCATTGCGATAGTAAGCCTTTCGCGAAGCTTCGCCCGTGGCCCAATTATAATTTTCAAGGAAAGAATACCATGAACTGAACAAGTCGGTACTATTGCGCTTACGCACCGTAGCCATGTATTGCCACCCCTTGCCATCTTGTGCATTGTACCAAGCAGATACAAGTATATTGTTTTGCTTGTGCTCTACTTCTTTTCCATTTTCTATGGTTGTGTAACTTGTCTGCTCACGCCTTGCATTGGTTATGAACTGTACAAAGCGCCCAGGTATCCAACAATCGCCACGTCGGTAGGTCTGTACCCCTGTCCCCTCATTGCCAAACCTATTGGTTATGGTAAGTGAATCGCAGTCTACCACACCAGCCCTCATATATTCTGGCAGGTTAGGATCTTCGTCAGTTGACCCATCGTCCCACATTGAAAACAGCACATCATGGGCCGACGTAGCATCAGCCTGCACACCATTATTTTGAATGCCCATGTAACCACTCAGCACACCCAATGCCATGGCATAAGTGCCCACAATATCCGACGACTTGGGTATCATTATCTCTTGATAACACCAATCATAGCCGTTTGCCGGTGCCGCACCCGTTGAACGCCAGCTGCCCAAATGTACTGATGGTGACGACAGATAAGAGGCTGGATATGTTTTTTCGGCTGATGGGCTTTCAAACGTAAAACGGTCGATGTAATCAATATTATTATTGCCCGACACGCAAACCAGTTGGTAGCGATAATATTTAGCTACCGTAAACGAGCAATCTGCCAATTCTACTTTTTGATCCTTGCCGGTGCCTATTACATCTATCACTTTAGTTGCTATAGTATCGGTTGGCGCATCGGGATCGGTTATTGATAGTATGAAACTAACCTTACCCCCTGTTTTAACATTAAGCGTCATGTAGCTTTTAACCTGTGCTGCCGGGTGATGAAAGTAGTATGCAGCACGAGCTTGCAATGACGTCCATGCCGTGAGCTTGCGCGTTAACATAGGAAGCCCCGTACTGTCACAATTTTCGCCAGGTATGCTAATTCCATTAAAGCCGTAAGCTCCATCTATAGACTCAACATAGCCATGCGCAGCCGAGGCCTCTGATGTGTAAACAGAATCACTACCACGCAAATGTTGGTTGCTTGAAGCAAATACTAACGAAGGGGTTGATGCTAACAATAGAGTATAAACTAAACTTTTCATGATTGTTATTTGAATTTATTATTGTGTTTATGAAGTAAGGAGGGTACCCCATTGCCACTATTATATGGGGTACGCTCCATACATGATTCGGGGTTTTAGTTAATAACTAAATTTCATACCAACAAAGAAACTTCTTGGCAGTGATGGACCATAAATGTAAGCTGAATCACGATTCCAACCTTTATCGAAATCATTTTGGTAAGAATTGGTAACATTCTGTACACCGCCATTTACCTGCAATGTTAGTCCCTTTCCAAACACAAAATCATACGCGGCCTTTAGATTCAATGTTGTAAAATGCGGTGTGTTGACAACCACAGGCTTATCTACACCTGAACCTGCAGAGTGACCTACCAGCATCGCACCTGTATAATTGCCCGAAGCAGAAACTGTCAAATGGTTAATAGGCGTAAATGCTGCTGTAAAATAGCCATAGACTTCAGGCGTACGCATCATTTTGCGATATTTTTGTTCGGGCACTTCATCATTCCACGCAATAGCCTTGTCATAGGTGCTCTTTTGCAAAGTGAAACCTGCTTGCAGTGTAACCCACTTTGTTAACACTGCCTTACCCTCAATGTTCAAGCCATAGACTTTTGCTCCATTGGCATTATAACGCTCTTGCACAATATTACCTTGGGCGTCAGGTTGGTCGAGTTGACGCAAGGCAAAGACATTGTTTAGATCCGTATAAAAGCCTTCAATCAACAAGTTCGTCTGCACGGCGCCAAAACGATGATATAAATCAACTGACGCACTGAAGCTATTTGAACGTTCTTCTTTTAAGTTTTTATTCAACACGGTAACCAAACGTTCCCCACCTACTACGCCGACATGCAGGTCCTCATCAAAAGTTTGAGGCGCACGGAAACCACTTGCGCAGCTCAAACGAATGTTGATATCATCAATCGGATTAAAGCGCACATTTACGCGAGGACTGAATATTACATGATTTATCAGGTTGTGCTTATCCAAGCGGCCACCAAGCAAGAAACTCCATTGTTTATTCTTCCACTCATTTTGGAAGAAGAAGCTGCCAATGCCTGTACTCTGTTTAAGCTCATGGTTGTACCCCAATATGATGTCCTTTAATCTATCATGGTTATATTCAACCCCAAGGGTCAAATCAGATGGCATAAAAAGTAGACGCGGAAAAGAATGTACATATTGAGACCCTAACACATATGTGAAATCGTGTGTTCTTCCGTAGGCTTTCTCGGCTGTTTCCATATCCTCGGGAGTTCCCTCCCCTATTCCGCCATAGTAGCTCTTTCGTGTAGTCGTTTGAAACGAGAAATAAGCATTTACTTTATCTTTCTGATTGGGGGCATTAAAATCATAATTTATACCACCACCTTGTATGTTATGCTCAGCTTGCTCTGCAATATTGGCCTCATGAGGCGCCATATTCAAATTGTTACCACCACGTCTAAACTCGTGTGTGCTATGGTACTGCACACCAATTCTTGAATACGGACTCAAGCGATAAAACGAATTCAATCCAAAAGTCTGATTACTGAGTTCGGGCAACTCTGTGTACCCGTCACGATCATAGTCATATCCTTTACGCTCACGACTTTGTCCAAATACGTAAACTCCGGCCTTATTGTTATCGGTCACAAGTGACGCATTACCCATCGTAATATTATCAAAAGAGTTGTGTCCCAACGACATGAACGTGTGACCGAACGACGCTGAATTGCGTATGGGGTCCTTAGTTATTACATTTATCGTACCACCAATTGCTGATGCGCCATATAAAGCCGATCCGCCACCACGTACAACCTCTACACGGTCTATCATATTACTCGGAATCTGCTCGAGTCCATACACACCATTCAGCGATGAATATATTGGACGTGAGTTGATCAGAATCTGAGAATAATGGCCATCCAGTCCATTGATGCGTACTTGCGTAAATCCGCAATTCTGACAATCATCTTCTGTACGCACACCTGGCTGAAAGTTCAAGCCTTGTACCAAGCAAGTTGACTGTGTCAAATCAAACATTTTGCTTCCTAATACATTTACTAATGTTGGAGCTAAACGCCGTTTTGTTTCGATACGGTTAGCCGACACTACCGCATCATCTAAGTCTATATCTGAGGGGTCTAACTTGAAATTAAGTTCTATTGTTGAATCGCGATGCAATACAACACTTTTACTTATTGTTCTAAAGCCATCCATGTTAGCTTCTAACGTGAATTTACCCTCTGGCAAATTTTTCAAGAAATAATGGCCTGATGCATCCGTTTGAGTAGCTATAAGCGTGCCTTTCACACTTATTGTTACATTGGGTATATGCTTCGATGTCTTTTTGTTTATTACATGACCATATATATTAGCATCAGTATCTTTTGTTTCATTGGCTGCGTGTGCCACCAACGAAAATAACACAGCGCCAATAACAATGACCAGTTGTCGTATTATCTTTTCCATAATCTTATTATTATAAATGCAAGGCTAATAGTCACATTTCCTGTACGCATACACAAGAACCTGCACATATTGCCTAAGCTTGTGTTGTTTTTATTCTATAATTTTCGTGCAGACAGCCTTCAACTGCTACTCCTGGCAACCGACTCAGCGTTTGCATCGGCGAGCCGCTAAAGTGCTGTTATAATAAATTGCTTGTTTGCCCTCACTGGGTTGAGAGCCGACGACATTTGTATTTGCTTGTCAGTATTACCTCTTACAACGATATCATTTAGGGGCACACCTTCCCTGTACACATGCTTTAGAGTGTCTGATATAACCTCTTGAGAATGCGCACGAAAAGGGTTGATGAAAAGATAGGAAATACGACTAAAGCCGCCATCCTATTTTTCATCATCAAAAAAGAAGTGTTAGAATACCAACATTAAGGAAACACACATTGCTCCCCTACAAAGAAAATCAAGAAAACACAGGAGGTGCACGCGTTGATTTTACATCGTACCTACACCTTTTGATCAATATGCAAATGGCGCAATATACGATATTTAGAACGACAACAAACGTTGTCAGCTGTGCAAACGATGAAGCCACATAGGTCATACTCTGCAACACACATAATGCACAATCATGCATTGTGTTTCCATTAACAAAATGACCATCGTGGTGAATGTGGTGAGCACAATCGTAACAATAGTAAGTAGTTGCAGCGTTGCCTTCCACCTCTGTATGATGATGGAAGGTAACAGCCAAAAGCATTGGCAAATACACCAATAGCAATAGCCATGCGACCCTTAGTCGTTTGTGCTCAGCCTTTCGCATTTAATTATACTAATGTATGCACTTGGTATTATATCAAAATAATGTATACTTTTTTCGACCGCAAATATATAACTATTTGTGTCTAATTCCAAGTTGCCACACCATATTTTCATATTATTTAATACCAATATTGCCATACTAATATAGCAGAAACATCATAATATCATAACAAACATGAGACTCCGCATAAATACAATGTGGTGAACAATACTCTCAAAAACATTTCCAGACTTCGTCAATGCGCTGCCCAAATCAATCTTTGTGGGCTAATAGGAAATACTATATATCTTGTCCGGCACATGAAGTAATAAACCTTGTTCTGTGCTATGAGTGCTGTTAGCATGGTTACGTTAAAGGGCCAAGACGAGAAAGTTGCACCTGGGACTTTTACCATACTACAAATACTTTACACACCGAGTATCTTACATCTTACACTAACACATCACAACCCATTGGCTATCAAAGCCTTACTCTGTGTAAGATACTACCAATTCCACTTGCACACAACCTGCACGCAACCTGCACAGCCCACATGCAGCCACACGGCACAAGCACGGGAGGGTGATATCACGGCATAGGGGGAGCAAAAAGTCTGTTGCTCCGACAGATTTCTCTACGTCCCTGTGCCGTAAAATCCACCGCATACGACAAAACCGACTGCGCGACAGCGGGGTGTGATATGTAAGATGTATGCAGGGGAGTGTAGGATAGTTTGAGCTTATCCTACACTCTTGAAACATCTGTATATCAACTTGTTTCGCACAAAAAGTGTAAGATGACAGTAAAAGCACATACACTCTTTTACAAGTAGGTTGATGGGGAGGGAGGAGGGGGGGGGGAAAAAAAATTATTTTTCTCTTACATGTATTATAACATAACAGTTTGTCTCGGTAGATATATCACAGATAGAAGTCCTTGCACAAATCGGCATAGGCTTCGGCCCTTGTTCCATCATCACCCACAAGGCTGAGCGTTGTATGCACAAGTGATTGGGGAGTGCGACAGAACTCAAGCAGCACCCGTTTACAAGGTCTGCCCTTGCGGGTGACCACATCAGTTCGACGCGTTAATTGCAACCCGTGTACAGCAGCCATTGCTACAAACCCCGCAACTGCCGACATGGGCAGTATGGCCGAAAAAGTGGCCTTTGGGGTAGCGGGGTTCAACAAATGCTCAACAACTCGCAACAAGGCAGCAAAAGTCAGTCCCCCACCCTGTGTGTGGCGCGCTTTGGCCCGCTGCGACGCGGGCGGCAGCAACGATTCTTCATGATAAGGCGGGTTGCTCAATATGCTGTCGAATGCCAAACCACAATCTGCTGCATATTGCAGAACGTCGGCACAGACGATTTCGACATTTGACACAAAAGGGGAATGCTGCACATTGGCCAAGGCATCAGCGGCCGCTGCCGCGTCAAGTTCTACGCCAACAACCCGTGCAGCCCTGTTGCGCTGAGCTGCCATTAAGGCTATCAAACCACAGCCGCACCCAACATCAAGTATGCGATCAGCCTCACACACATTGGCCCATGCGCCGAGCAATACGCCGTCCGTGCCCACCTTCATGGCGCAGTGCGCGTCGTCTATATGAAACTGTTTGAAACTGAAACTCATTGCTTTGCCTATATATATTGCGTGTGATACTTCAAGTTGCATGCTCTGGCACGCTTCTCATTATTGCGCCACAAAAGTACGACATTTGCCTTAATTAGCGCAAAGTAGGGCACGCACATTTTGCGAATACACTGATTTTTAGTAATTTTGCACGTTCCATATTCTGAATATATACTAAACATGAACATACGAGACGATAATCCACAAACAGCCTTTTCACTTGTTGCCGACTTTGACGGCGACATGAATGCTCTGCTTCAAACCCAACACGAAGACACCCTGCCTGCACTTGCCCTGCGTAACATGATGTTGTTTCCCGGCGTGGTGGGCTCTGTCACCATCGGACGTCCGATGAGTTTGAAAGTGGTGAGCCAATCACTGAAAAAAGGCGCCATCATAGCCGTGTTGGCACAAAAGAATGGCGATGTGGAAGATCCCGACCGCAAAGACCTCTTTGACGAAGGGGTTGTGGCCCGCGTCATGCGCATGATCGATCTGCCCAACGGCAACAGCATGGCCATACTGCAGACTTACGGAGCCATAAAGCTTGAGCATATCAAGCGACGCAAGCCCACCATGCGTGTGGAGGTTTCGTCTATACCCGAAGTTACCTACAACAAGGACGACAAGGAGTTTGCCGTGTTGGCCGATGCTTGCCGCGATGCCGTTATCCGCTTTTTGAAGCTGAACGAGGGCATGCGCTCTGAAGAGGCGGCCTTTGCCGTGCGCAACATCAGCCACCCTGCATTTTTGGTAAACTTTATTTGTTCGAACATGCAACTGTCGCAGGAGGACCGTTACACTCTGTTTCAACTGCACGACATGCGCGAGCGTGCTTTCAAACTGCTGCAAATGCTTAACCGCGAATGCCAGTTTGCACAAATAAAGCATGATATTCAAAACCAAACACGTGAGGAGCTTGACCAGCAGCAACGCGAATACTTCCTTCACCAGCAAATCAAGAACATACAAACTGAACTTGGTGAGGACGGCAATAGTGATGTGGCCGAGATTGAACGCAAGGCCGAGAAGCTGACTTTCCCCGACAAAGTAAAGGAACTGTTCAAACGCGAGGTTGAAAAGCTCAAGCGCCTCAACCAGCAGTCGCCCGACTACAATGTGCAGCTCAACTACTTGCAAACGCTTGTGGCGCTGCCATGGGGCATCAACACCGAGGACAATCTGAACATCAAAAATGCCGAACATGTGCTCGAACGTGACCACTATGGCATGGAGAAGGTTAAAGAGCGCATACTGGAGCATCTGGCCACGCTTCGCTACCGAAAGGCCGAGAAAGCCCCCATATTGTGCCTTGTAGGCCCTCCGGGAGTTGGCAAAACCTCACTCGGACGCAGCATAGCCGAGGCTCTCGGACGCAAATATGTGCGCATATCGCTTGGCGGTGTGCACGACGAGGCTGAAATTCGCGGTCACCGCCGTACCTACATCGGTGCCATGCCCGGACGCATTGTCAAGGGTATCATGAAGGCAGAATCGAGCAACCCGCTTTTTGTGCTCGACGAGATAGACAAAGTGTCTGAAAACAACTATAACGGCGACCCGCACAGCGCATTGCTCGAAGTGCTCGACCCCGAACAGAACAATGCTTTCCACGACAACTATCTGGACGTGGACTACGACCTGTCAAAGATTTTCTTCATTGCCACGGCCAACACCTTGCAAACCATACCGCAACCACTGCTTGACCGCATGGAGGTGATTGAGGTGGAAGGCTATCTGACCGAGGAGAAGAAAGAAATTGCACGTCGCCACCTCATACCCAAAGAGCAAAAGGTATTCGACTTTGGAGACGGTGCGAAACTCAAATTCACGCCGGCAGCCATTGAGTACATCATTGAGAAATACACACGCGAGAGCGGTGTGCGACAACTCGAAAAGCAGGTGGACAAGATTTTCCGCAAAGTGGCATTCCTCACCTCAAAGAGCGAAGACAGCAAGATGCCTTTTGCCGACCGCAGCATCAAGCCTGCCGACATAGAGGCGCTGCTTGGCAAACCGCTGTTCAACCGAGACAAATACCAGGGCAACAAATATGCTGGCGTGGTTACCGGACTGGCGTGGACTGCTGTAGGCGGCGAAATTCTGTTTATCGAGACGAGTGTGAGCCGCAGCAAGGGACCGAAACTGACGCTTACAGGTAACTTGGGCGACGTGATGAAAGAGAGTGCCGTACTGGCTTTGGAATATATCAAATCGCATGCCGACACATTAAACATAGACTATCGTGTGTTCGACCATTGGGGCATTCATATTCACGTGCCCGAAGGGGCTACGCCCAAAGATGGCCCATCGGCAGGCATCACCATTGCCACCTCAATAGCCTCTGCCCTTACGCAACGACGTGTGCGCGACCACATTGCCATGACTGGCGAGATTACACTGCGCGGACGCGTGCTGCCTGTCGGTGGCATTAAGGAGAAGATATTGGCTGCCAAACGAGCTGGCATTACCGATATCATGATTTCAGAAGATAACCGCAAAGACATAGAGGAAATTAACGCCCGATACATCGAAGGCTTGTCGTTCCACTTTGTTGAAAATGTACAAGACGTGCTGCGCTTTGCACTGCTTGACGAGAAAGTTGAACACGCCATCGACCTGACGGTTGAAGATGACAGTGCTGACAATAGCGATGCACACAAACAGGCCACAGACAACAAAGTGGCTGTGAGATTGTTGAAAGAGAAGTAACACACAACATGGACTACCAACTGCTACATACCGATGGCGCCGCACGTGCCGGCCTTATCACAACCGACCATGGCCAAATTCACACTCCCATATTCATGCCTGTGGGCACCGTGGGCAGTGTGAAGGGGGTGCATCTGCGCGAGCTGAAAGACGACATCAATGCCGAAATCATATTGGGCAACACCTACCACCTATACCTGCGTCCGGGGCTTGACATACTCGAGCGGGCAGGCGGTCTGCACAAATTCAACGGCTTTGACCGCCCCATGCTGACCGATAGTGGCGGCTTTCAAGTATTCTCGCTTTCTGGCATTCGCAAGTTGAGCGAGGAGGGTTGCGAGTTCCGCTCACACATTGATGGCAGCAAGCACTTCTTCTCTCCCGAAAGGGTGATGGACATTGAGCGTACCATTGGTGCCGACATCATGATGGCTTTCGACGAATGTCCACCGGGCACAGCCGATTACAGCTATGCGCGCAAGAGCCTTGACCTTACACATGGGTGGATGAAGCGCTGTTGGAAACGCTTTAACGAAACAGAACCCAAATACGGCTACAAGCAGGCCTTGTTCCCCATTGTACAAGGTTGCGTGTATAAAGATTTGCGTCAGGAGAGCGCCCGTTTCATGAGCGACTTCGGGGCCGAGGGATATGCCATCGGCGGACTGGCTGTGGGCGAACCTGCCGAAATGATGTATGAAATGATTGAGGTGGTGAACGACATTCTGCCCACCGACCGGCCGCGCTATCTCATGGGTGTGGGCACCCCCATCAACATACTCGAAGCCATTGAGCGCGGTGTGGATATGTTTGACTGCGTCATGCCAACACGCAATGGGCGCAACGCTTGCCTGTTCACCGCTGAGGGCATTATTAACATGCGCAATGCCAAATGGGCTGATTGCTTTGAGCCTATCGACCCCATGGCGCATTGTTTTGCCGATGTGCAATACACCAAAGCCTACCTGCACCACCTGTTCAAAGCCAAGGAATTGCTGGCCATGCAAATTGCCTCTATCCACAATCTGGCATTCTACCTGTGGCTGGTGCGCGAGGCACGCAAACAAATTATGGCAAACAACTTCGGACCATGGAAACGCGACATGGTTGAAAAGCTTGGACGTAAACTGTAAAACGCCATGCTGAAAAACTTGCTTACTAAATTCAAATCATACCTCATGCTGCCTGTTCGTGACCAACACGCTGACGGGCAGCATGAGGCGTGTGTGGACAGCCATCTGGCCAACCCCGGCAAGGGACGCAAACCGCTCATCGGACGTATCGACCGCTACATTATTGGCAAGTTCATCACCACATACATTTTCTTGATAGCTATCATCATTGTAATTGCTGTGGTGTTCGACATCAACGAGAATATTGACAAACTCACACAAAGCCAAGCCTCGGCCTTACGCATAGCGCAATACTACAGCAATTTCGTGCCGTATTTTGCCAATATGTTCAGCCCGCTGTTTGTGTTTATTGCCGTCATTTTCTTCACCTCAAAGCTGGCCGACAAAAGCGAAATCATTGCCATGAAGAGCACAGGCATGAGTTTCAAACGCCTGCTGCGCCCCTACATGGTTACAGCTGCACTCATAGCCGCCACGTCCTTTTTGCTTGGTGCATACGTCATACCAAAGAGCAACGTGGCGCGCGTCAATTTCCAAAATCGATACATTAAGAAGAAAACCGACATCACCTCCGTCGACAATGTGCAGATGCAAGTTGACACGGGAGTTGTGGCATACATTACTCACTTCGACAATGTGAGCAAAAGCGGTTATGGATTTTCGCTTGACAAATTTGTCGAAAAGAAACTCGTGTCACACCTTACAGCCCAGACCATACAGTACGACACCCTGTCAGACCATCGTTACTCGTGGACATTGCGCATGTACGAAACACGCACCCTCAAGGGCATGCGCGAGGTGCTTGAGCGGGGCGACAAAATTGACACAACCATCATCATGGAGCCTAAGGACTTCTTTTACGTGCGCGACCAGGAGCAAACACTCACCCTGCCCGACTTGAAAGAATATATCAACCGGCAAAAGATGCGCGGTGTGGCCAACATCAGCAAATTCGAGGTTGAATATTACAAGCGGTATGCCATGCCTTTTGCGGCATTTATACTGACCCTGATAGGTGTGTGCATGTCAAGTCAAAAGCGTAAAGGCGGTATGGGCATCAGCCTTGGCGCCGGACTGGCACTGAGTTTTGCATACATTCTGTTTCAAACGGTTTCGGCATCGTTTGCCACCAATGCCGGACTTGAAGCATGGATTGCCGTATGGCTGCCCAATATTATATTTGCTGTCATCGCACTGATACTATATTATCGCACACCACAATAACGGGCACTTCAGGCTTTATGATACATCAACATAAATTCCGCTAATCACGCCATTACAAGCTATTTAATATAACGCTATGGACAACTTAAAGGAACAAGACAATACAACAAGCGAAAGCATCGACAATAAAGATACTGAAAAGACACCCGAGGTGTACTTTGAAGACCTTGACCTTTCAGACAACGTGCTCGACGCACTCTACGACATGCGGTTTGAAAAGTGCACACCAGTACAAGCACAATGCATACCTCCCATTCTTGAGCACCACGATGTGCTTGGCGTGGCCCAAACGGGTACGGGCAAAACGGCAGCCTACCTGCTGCCGCTGCTCACTTTGCTTGAGCGCGACCCCCACCCTGCCGACGCCGTAAACTGCCTGGTCATTGCCCCAACGCGCGAGCTGGCACGCCAAATAGACCAAGCACTTCAGGGCTTTGCCTACTACACAGGAGTTAATGCCGTAGCCGTATATGGTGGCAACGATGGCATACGCTATGAACAAGAGCGCCGTTCGCTGCAAGCTGGAGCCGACATTGTGCTCGCCACACCGGGCCGTCTCATTACCCACCTGCAACTTGGCACACTCGACTTGAGCCGCACCACACACCTGGTGCTCGACGAGGCCGACCGTATGCTCGACATGGGATTTGCCGAGGACATTCTGTCTATTGTAAAACAAATGCCCGAACAGCGTCAAACAATTTTGTTCTCGGCCACCATGCCACCTAAAATTGCCGAACTGGCACGAACGGTGATGCACAACCCCGTCGAGGTTGAAATCGCTGTATCAAAACCTGCCGAAAACATCAAGCAAAGCCTCTACATTTGTCACGAGAGCGACAAGGCCATCATACTGAAAAAGATATTTAAGGAGCAGCCCCCCCAACGCGTGATTTTGTTCTGTTCGTCAAAGCAGAAGGTAAAAGAACTGGCCATTGTGCTGAAACGCAGCGGGCTGAATGCGCGCGCCATGCACTCCGATTTGGCACAAGCCGAGCGCGATGAAGTCATGAATTTGTTCCGTGCACACAAAGTGGACTTACTCGTTGCCACCGACATTGTGGCACGAGGCATCGACATTGACGACATTACCATGGTCATCAACTACGATGCGCCACACGATGCCGAGGACTACGTACACCGCATTGGCCGCACCGCACGCGCCGGACGCGAAGGCAGTGCCATCACGCTGATTGGCGAAAAGGACTTGTATGCACTGTCGAACATCGAGCGCACACTCAAAATTAAGATACCGCGTGCCGAATTGCCTGAGGGCGTACGCCCACCACAAACCGAGCCCCAACACGGACGTGGCGGAAGAAACGGCGGAAATGGCAACGGCAGAGGACGCAACGGTGGCAGCAGAGAACAGCGCAACAGCCATGGCAAAAGAGGAGGCGAAGAGGCCCAAGGCAAAGGACGCAACAACCATCGCCGCAACGACAAACGGCAAGCACAAAGCAGCAAGCCACATGGCAAATCCGACAACAGACCTGCTGCCCAAAAACGCCCACCCAAAAATGGTACTGGACGCAAGCCCGAATAAACACGAATTATGAAACTATACAAACTGACAACATTGGTTGTTGGCGGTTTGATTATTGTAATGGGAGCGAAGGCACAATGCCTCACTCCCATCACACATTTTCATGCCAACAACAGTCCGTACATGCCCTACAATGACAATTTCATAAGCGGGTTTATGCAATCAGCATCGCAACAAACAGCCGACAATGGCTTTTTGCAAATGCCATTTGTGGGCGACCCCTTACTGGTATATGTAGGCGAAAAAGACAGCACACAATTCACAGCATATGCATCGGGGTACATATTTGAGGAGCGTGCCCCTCAAAATTACCAATTACGCTATACACGCTACGACATCACTGCCAACATTGCCGCCATGCCCGCCTATTGCGTGCAGCGTTACGCCTATCCTGACACAACGGCCGAAAAAGGCTTTCTCGTAGACATTGACAATGCCATGACAGGTGCCGCCAATGAGGACATGGACATCGTTTTTATTGACAAACGCACCATACGAGCCTACAAGCGCAGCACCCTCAACAGCAGCAATGTCCCCGCACTTTACTACGTGGCCCACTTCTCACACCCCTTCAACAAGTGGAATGTACGCCGCGAAGTTGTGCGCACCGAAAACGGGCAACGCGAACAGCGCTGCAAAGCCGCCTTTGTGTTCGACCTCAAGCCTGGCGAAGAACTTACCGTACAATCGGCAGTGTCGGCCGTCAGCACCGATGGCGCCTATGCCGCAATAGGCAAGCCACTCGCCAAGCGCCACTTCAGCGACCAACGCAAAGCGCAGCCGCAACTCTCCACCAATGGACAGCCCTTAACGGCACAACGGCAAACACAGGCAAACCGCACAACCAAGTACCCCACCACAGCAGCCACGTCAAGGCCGGCACAGGCCAATAGCAGTATGACAGCCGCCAGCACCTTGCCCGTACGCTACATCGAGATATCTACACGCGATGCACAGATGCAAGCCGCCTTTGCCGCAGCACTTTCGCAACTCATGCACAACGCCAACTGCCGAAAGGCTGCCAATGCCACAGAATTGCTTAATGCCATTGCCCCACTCTACAACTGTGACGCAACAAAAACCGACGACAACGCCGTGCTCACCGATTCGCTGCTAAGGCAATATGCCCAAGCATTGTTCACCGGACAAAGCGGCAATTTGTCTGACACACAAGCCGCATGGTTCGTGTTCAACGCCATGGGCCTGGTGCCACACAATGACAACGGGCAGGACGGCTACAAATTAGTACGCCCGCTCTTTAACGTTGTCACACTGCATCTGCCACGCGGCCGTCGCCTCATACTTCACACAAAAAATAACAACAGGCAGAACCTGTACATTGCCCAGACCAAACTCATGCACCAACCTCTAAAGAACGACCGATACCTCACCCACACACAACTGCTCAAAGGTGGAGTATTAGAAATCAAAATGGCCCGACAAGCTAACTAAACAGGTGCTGCAAACAAACAATCAATGACACAGTGCAGACCATTTCTCAAGTTTTATGTAGGTTATTCCATCAAATTTGAGTAAGTTTGCAACTACAATAACACACACTACATATAATGGCAAAAACAGCAGAAGAAAATACTACCCCCATGAGCGAAAAGCTCAAGGCGCTACAAGCCGCCATGTCAAAAATAGAGAAGGACTTCGGTCGTGGCTCTGTCATGAAACTTGGCGACGAACAAATTGAGGACGTTGAAGTTATCCCGACAGGCAGTTTGGCCCTTAATGCCGCTTTAGGCGTAGGAGGCTACCCCAAAGGACGCATCATCGAAATATACGGCCCCGAGTCGTCAGGTAAAACCACTTTGGCCATTCATGCCATTGCCGAGGCACAAAAGCGTGGCGGCATAGCAGCCTTTATTGATGCAGAACATGCATTCGACCGTTTCTATGCCAAGAAATTGGGCGTCGACGTTGACGAATTGCTTATTTCGCAACCCGACAATGGCGAGCAGGCACTCGAAATTGCCGACCAGCTTATCCGCTCATCTGCCATCGACATCATCGTCATCGACTCTGTGGCAGCACTCACCCCAAAAGCCGAAATCGAAGGCGACATGGGCGACAACAAAGTGGGTCTGCAGGCACGCTTGATGAGCCAGGCCTTGCGCAAGCTCACCTCTACCATCAGCAAGACCAACACCACCTGCATCTTCATCAACCAGTTGCGTGAAAAGATTGGCGTCATGTTCGGCAATCCCGAAACCACCACCGGTGGTAACGCACTGAAGTTCTACGCATCGGTGCGCCTCGACATTCGCCGCGTAACAACCCTTAAGGACGGTGACACACCGATTGGCAACCAGGTTCGCGTCAAAATTGTCAAGAACAAGGTAGCGCCCCCCTTCCGCAAGGCCGAATTTGAAATCACATTTGGCGAGGGCATCTCACACGTGGGCGAGATTGTCGACCTCGGTGTAGAATTGGGCATTATCAAGAAGAGCGGTTCATGGTTCAGCTATGGCGAGAGCCGCTTAGGCCAGGGACGCGATGCGGTGAAAAAGATTATCAAGGACAATCCCGAACTATCCGAAGAGCTTGAAGGCAAAATTGCCGAGGCCTTGAAGGCACGCAATGAAGAGGACTAATCTTGCACAAATAACATCCACATTATATTTCTGTCGGCAAACAGAGGGGTAACCCACTCTGTTTGTCGACTTTTATATTTGTACCCAACATGGAATACAAAAAGCATTATACCGACGAAGAACTGGCCGAAGTTGTCAATTGGTTTAAGGAACACTTTGACGAGCTGCCCCAATCTATCCATATCGACAAAGCCACCTACATTGCCGACCTCAAACACACCGTCACACTCTACTACGACATCGTGGCCAAGCATAAGGACAACCCCACCTATGCCGCACAAATACACCACATCTACCAAATGCGCGATGCCGTACTGCGAAAGTGGGAAGAGGACAAAGCCGCACAAAGCTGACGCGCGATATACACGCACAAGCCAAACGAGCAAACCGCTTGCTGAATTATGCAGCAAGCGGTTTGCTCGTTTATATATCACGCACCCATAAGCGCACCAGAGGGTTGCACAAACGCATGACGCGCCTCCAAGCCCCAGCTACTTTTCCTTTTCTGACTGTTCCCATGCCTCCCACTGCTTCATGGCCTCTTGCCAATCTGCACCTGGTGCTGCCGAGGGCTGTTCGGCCGCCTGTTCTGCCGCATCACGTTCGCGGTCACGCGCCCGCTTGGCCAGCATGTCAGCGATGGTGGCATCATCAAGTATCACAATAGCACGGCGCTTTATGGCCTCGTCAAGTTCTTCAGGACCAAAAGCCTTGCCAGGCTCGTTAAAGTCCGAAATGTTGAACTCATATTTTGTACGCAGTTCGTGGCGTATCTGTTTCTGCCCAAAGCGGTTGGCCTTATTCTTCAAGTGCAGCAGGCGGCGTATGTCGTTTATTTCGCTCTGCGCATATTTGTTACGACCCATTACTAAATACTATTCTTGCAATTAAGTGTTACAACCCGAGTTCGCGTACAAAGCTTTCGGCCTCATGCAGGGTATTAAGCTTCCCCACGTCGAGCAGATGCAAATCAGGCTGCACATATCCGCGAATATCAGCCTTGGCACACGCCTCCAAATAAAAGTCCATGATGGGGAATGCCGCAAGCCGCCCCGCCATCAAATCAAACAAACGCGGCGAGAACATGTGAATGCCCGAAAAGGCATAACGCTGCAGTTTGTCCACTTCGATGTGGTCAAACGGACTCTTTACCTCGCCAGTAGCAATGTTTGTCCACCCACGCAAGCGCATGTCGTCATCAAACAGCAAGTAGCGCTGCGTATCGCGCTGGCTCACCATCAGCGTGGCATCAGCCTGCAAGTTCTGCTTGTAAAAAGCAGCTATCGGCGCATTGCTCAATATGTCGACATTATGAATAAGGATAGGCGCACCATCTTGTGCAAACAATGGTGCAGCATGACGCAATCCACCACCCGTGTTGAGCAGTTCGTCAGTTTCGTCAGATATACGCACTGGCACAGGCCACTCGTGTTGCTTCACAAAGTCAACAATTTGTTGTGCAAAGTGGTGCACATTCACCACCACCTCGGTAGCACCTTGCGCTATCAAATGCCTCAGAACAATGTCTATAAGCGGACGGCCCGCCACCGGTACCATGGCCTTTGGCATGGTGTCAGTAAGCGGGCGCAACCGTGTACCAAGTCCTGCTGCAAAGAGCATTACTTTCATATATACGTTTCTATAATATCTTATTTGTTATATCTGCTATAAATGATTTGCATCTTCACCGGGTTTTCTCCATCAGCTCCACCCTCAAGCTGCACCGAGGTCAAACCGAGCTGGGCTTTTACGCTGCGCAACACCGATACGGCTGTGCCCGTTGGGCTGGTAGTTTGGGTATAAACGGCATCAACCGGTACCAGCACCACCTTGTTCCAGTCTGCATCATACTTGTCCGACGCCTCCCATGCGGCATACTTGCTACGGCGTGTGGCTGCATCATCGGTGCGCAACACACCTGCAGCCTTGTCGCGCATAACCTTCAAATACGTTACAAGCGGAGCAATGTTGTTGAAAGCATAATAATTCTTGGCCTCAGTTGTCTGGCTGCTCAAATAGCTCAACTGGCTGTCGGGCAACTTGTTTCTTTCAAAGAATGAAGTCATATCAGCCTTGCGCAACAACAATATTTGCTGCGGCACCGGCATGGCAAATGCCCCCTCAGCATGCTCATTGGTTTTGCGGCGAATGATGATTTGAGCCGAATTGATGCTGTCGTTATAGTGCTCGCCATTTTTGTTCTTGCCATCTACCACATCGTCTACGGGTATTGTCATTTCAGTAAAATAGCCCGCGGGCGACTTGAGATAAGTGCAAGGCTGCCCGGCCAACGTCTCATTGCTGACACTGCCCGGATAGGTATTGTCAACATACGTAGTCTGCAGCACCTCCTCAGTACCACCAAACGACACGGCTCCGCCCACAATGGTGTCGGCACCAGCAGTCGTTTTGCTATGATAGCTAAAGTATACATTGAGCGACATTTTGGCCGTTTTCAACAACACGTCCGTACCGCCCGCGCTCTTAAAGCTGAAACCGGCACACACATTGCGTATAAAGTCATACGAGCTCTTGAAATTCGGGCTGTTTGGGTCGGCATAATAACTGCGCATGATTTTTGTGCCAAAATCCTCTGGCAATTTCACCACAATCTGCCTGTAATATGTCTTACCGTTCGTTTCGTTATCGGGACGTGTCAAGTCCTTCACCGCATAGCTGATGGTCTTGCTCACCCCACCTTGCTTGATGTAGTCGTCTGCACGAAGGTCGGTATAGTAATTCGTATTGTCGTTCAAAGCCTTGTCGCCCCCCTCAAGTTCCTGCACGTGCAGTTTCATTGTAGTGAGCGAGTCGCCATAATAGCTGTCTATGTACAAGCGCAGGTCACACGAGTCTGCCTTTATCGGCGACAGTGCGAGCTTGCTCTCGGCAGGCAGTTTGAAATCGGCCGGCAGATAGAATTGTGCCAAAAATCCCGAAGTGGTTTTGATGTGCATGTCGGGGTCGACAATACTGCCCAAGTAGCAAGTGCTTGTATTGGACAACACCGAATCTACCTTAATGGTGCGCGAACTGACTGTAAACACCGAGTCGATGGCCGTAACCTCATCTTTTTTGGGTATCACATCGTACCCCACCATTGCAGTATCATCATCACACGCAATCAAAGCGAAAGCGCCCAACAGCATTGACAAAGTGATATTCTTCATAAAATAAAACCATGTTTCGTTGGCATCAAAGGCCATGCTACAGCATCTTGCTGCGTCATTGTTTGCGCCAAGCTATCAAAAATAAAGCCCATGTGTGTTTCAGCAATGACATTATCTGTGTGCCTTAACGTACATGGGCCTATATGCTATGTATTATACAAAAAATCGAGTAGTATTTGTTTGAGCGAACCACGGAGCATCAACCTTCACTCTGCGCAAAGCAAATGCCCTCCCCGGCTAAAGCCAAACACCGGCAAGCTGCTTACGCTTCCTCACCACCTGCTATTTGGTCAATAAAAGCCTTGTAGGCTGCGGCCTTCTCATCGTCAGCGGGCATGGCAAGTGTCGGCACATTCAGGCTCTTGGCATAAGCCAACAATTCGTCTTGCTTTCCGGCCTCGCCCTCTATCACGCCATCGCTGAAAGCTACAGCCAAACGTCCTAAGCTATCGGGCAATGTAAGGTCGACACCAGCCTGCTTGATGGCATCAGGTGTGGCATCACGAAACTCCAGGCACTCGGCAAAGCGCTCTGTCTGCGTGGCATCGGGCATCTCGCCATACAACGAGCTGACAACCTTTGCAGCAGCAAAAGGCGGTTCTTCGCGATAAGCCGTTTTAATATAGAACGGAACGACTGCCGACATCCAGCCCTGGCAATAAATCACATCAGGACACCAACGCAACTTCTTAACCGTTTCGAGCACACCACGTGCATAGAATACGGCACGCTCTATGTTGTCGTCATATTCCTTGCCGCTCTCGTCGGCAAACATGGCACGCTTGTGAAAATAGTCGTCGTTGTCGATGAAATACACCTGCATGCGGGCAGCCTGTATTGAAGCCACCTTGATAATGAGCGGGTGGTCCGTGTCATCGATGATAATGTTCATGCCCGACAAGCGGATAACCTCGTGCAACTGGTTGCGACGCTCGTTGATAATACCCCACCGGGGCATGAACGTGCGGATTTCGCAGCCCAGCTCCTGCAGGGCCTGCGGCATTTTGCGACCATCAAGAGCCACAGGGCTCTCGGGCACATAGGGTGTCATCTCTTGTGTAATGAACAATACTTTCTTTGACTTCATTATAACTTCGTTTTATATCTAACTGCCAACACGCGCCCGTTTAGTTTGATAAAGCTGCGCAAGCCGCCATGCAACTTGCCTCTTTGCCTCTTGTGGAGCTTAAATTGTATTGGCACACTAAGTCTACAAGTGCAAAGTTAGCAAAAAAATCAGGAAAACGCGCTATGTACCAATGGTTTTAAGACTTAACGTGTTAAATATCACACAATTCATGGCCAAACATAGGGCATATTTGACAATAAATGTGTTATTTTGCACCTCCAATGAAAGGGGCTCGCTTTGCCCATAACAATATTTCAACACAACAATGAAAGTCTTCAACACACAAAAAGAGCTTGAGGCCGCACTCGACACAGCGCGGGCCGAAGGTAAGAAGATTGGTCTGGTGCCCACCATGGGCGCACTGCATGCCGGACACGCATCACTTGTTAAACGCGCAGTTGCCGAAAACGACATCACGGTGGTGAGCGTTTTTGTCAACCCTACCCAATTCAACGATAAGAACGACCTGAAAAACTACCCCCGCACACTCGATGCCGACTGCAAGTTGCTCGAGTCGTTAGGTGCCACCTACGTTTTTGCACCTACCGTGGAGGAGGTCTACCCCGAACCCGACACACGCACTTTTTCATACCCGCCCATCGACACCGTGATGGAGGGCCCGCGCCGTCCTGGCCACTTTAATGGCGTTTGCCAAATTGTGAGCAAACTCTTCTACATGGTGCGCCCCGACCACGCTTACTTTGGCGAAAAAGATTTCCAGCAGATTGCTGTCATTCGTGCCATGGTAAAGGATTTGCAAATTCCCGTCGAAATTCGCCCCTGCCCTATCGTGCGCGAGGAGAGCGGACTGGCACTGAGCTCACGCAATGCCCTGCTGAGCGAAAGCGAAAAGCGCATTGCAGTGTGCATATCGCAAGCACTGAAAACGAGCGTGGAGTTTGCCAAAAGCCACAGCGTTAAGGAGACACACGACCTTGTGTGTGGCGCACTCAATGCCACAAATGGCCTCGAGGTGGAATACTTTGAGATTGTTAACGGCATCACGCTGCAGCCCGTGACCTCATGGGACGAGGCTGAATACATTGTAGGTTGCATCACCGTTTATTGCGGTGCACGCCCCGTGCGACTGATTGACAACATTAAATATAAAGGAGGAGAATAAGACATGCTGCTCACACTGCTGAAATCAAAAATACACTGTGCCATCGTAACCGAGGCAAACCTTCACTACATGGGCAGCATCACCATCGACCAAGACCTTATGGACGCCAGCGGCATCATAGCCGGTGAGCAGGTGCATGTGGTCAACAACATGAATGGCGAGCGCGTGGTCACCTACGTCATAGCTGGTCCGCGCGGTTCGGGCTGCATCTGCTTGAATGGTGCAGCTGCCCGTATGTTCCAGGTGGGTGACGAGGTCATCATCATGTCATACGCACAGATGGAGCCGGCCGAAGCCAAGGACTTCCGTCCACAGGTCATCTTCCCCGAAGGCGCTCACAACAAGCTTGACTGACATCAAGGTCAGCAACGAGGCAATACCTTTTGGAGATACCCCCAAAATAGAGCTCATAAAACGCAAACATGCGAACGGACTCAAACTCCAAACGCTACTACTAAGTGCTACCACCAAACGCTATTAAACGCTACCACTAAACGCAAGCACTAATAGGGGCGACGCGTCCCGCGTCGGATTTCAAGACAAAGGCTCACAGACAGACGTGTAATAACCGCTGACTGTGAGCCTTTATTTAGCGTTAGTGTATGAACATTGCATTTACCCGCGGGACGAGGTTGCTAAAACCCCGACGCGGGACGCGTCGCCCCCATTAGAGGTAGCGTTGGGTGCTTGAGTCCGTTCGCATGTTACGTTTCACCGGACAGCAATATTCTAAAAACACGAAAACGACTGATTTTAGGCTCAACGCTTAAAGTCAGTCGTTTTTGTTTCTTATTCTTCCACAATCTGCGTGATGCGCCTGATGCGCCGGTTACGTTGGTTTATGATGAGCGGCACACGTTCTACCACCACCATCGACGTGTCGAGCCCCAACGCCTTAGGTTCGCCAACACCTATCTTGCTGATGATGGCATAGATGCTCATCAGCAAATTCTGCTGGCGATTGTCGAAACTCTCCGGGTAATACACGCGATGAATGATGACAAATCGGAAATCACCAGGAATTCCATTCTTGCGAAGCGAGGCGTACGTACTGGTCAGATCCACCTTTTTGCTATCTACCAGATCTTCTACCACCTGTCTCAGATAGAGGCTCACCCGGGGTTCTATGCGGAAACCTATGTACATCGTTATGCTGTACAGGGTGTTTGGTATCAAAGTCTCACAGCTGTATTCCAGCGTGTCTGGAGTATCAACAAAAACCATATTGACAAGCCAGTAATGATCGGCACGCTTAGGCTGCTTGTTGATGATGGAGTAGAGCAACTTATCATCTACAGTTCCCTCCTTTTCGGCATGGTTTATATAAACAAGGTTGGACGCATACTTGGGAATGCTTTCGTCGGCTTTGATGTCGGAGATAATCTGATAATAGTCAACCAGCGGTTTAGAACTGATATAATTACCGCGTATTTTTATGGATCTGTACCATACATACATCATCAGGAAGAGAATTCCGCCAATAAGCATCGTACACCAGCCTCCTGCAAGAAACTTCGACAGATTGGCTACCAGGAAGATGGCTTCGAGGGTGCAGTATATACCCATAAACAATAGCGTAAATCCCCACGCCACTCTCTTGCTGTGCAAGTAAAAGCCAAGCAGCAAGGTGGTCATCAGCATGGTGATGGTGATAGCGAGTCCGTAGGCAGCTTCCATGTGTGAGGAGTCGCGAAACAATAAAATGATAAGAACCACACCGATGTACATGGCAAGATTGATCATAGGAATATAAATCTGCCCCTTTACCAGGGTGGGGTGCTTGATTCGCATACGCGGCCAGAAGTGCAGGTTCATGGCTTCGCTCAATATGGAGAAGGTGCCACTGATAAGTGCCTGACTCGCAACAATTGCCGCACCTGTGGCCATGATAATGGCGAAAAACAACATGCCGCGCGGCATGATGGAAAAGAACGGGTTCACGTACAATGCCGTGTCCACATGGTTCAGCACCCATGCTCCCTGCCCCAGATAGTTAAGAATGAGCATGGTCTTTACAAAGGCCCAGCTGACAGCGATATTCTTCCGGCCACAATGTCCCAAGTCGGAGTACAGAGCCTCAGAGCCGGTGGTACAGAGAAATACGGCACCCAGTATTAAGAACCATTGTGGCGATTTAACCAGCAACATTACAGCATAATATGGGTTGACAGCTTTCAGTATCAACGGATAAGAAGTAATGCTAAAAACTCCCACCACACCTAATAACAAGAACCATAGCAGCATGAATACGCCAAACGACTTGCCAATGCTCTCTGTGCCAAACCGCTGCACGAAGAATATAATGGTGATGATGGCAAGCGTGATAGGAATGACAGGCAGATCCGGACTAATACTTTCGAGTCCTTCGACAGCTGTGGTAACCGTGATGGCAGGGGTTATGATGCCATCTGCCAGCAAAGTGCTGGCGCCAATGATAGCCAATATGTAAATCCACTTACTCTTGAGTCGACGCAGCAAGGCATAGAGGGCAAAGATACCTCCCTCGCCTTTGTTGTCGGCACGCAGTGCCACACACACATATTTGATGGTGGTTTGTAGGGTAAGTGTCCAAATGATGCAGGACAAGGCGCCCAATATGGTGTTCTCGTCAATGGTTTCGCCTGTATGTAATATTGCCTTCATCACATAGAGGGGTGATGTACCGATATCGCCAAACACGATACCCAGTGTAACGAGCAATCCCACGAAACCTACTTTATGATGATTGCAAGCTACTGAATTTCCTATAACTTCTCTCATGTTTATTCTAACAGTGTTATCCTTGTTATCCTTTAGATTGTCATAAATGCGCGCAAAGGTATAAACATGAGAGGTAAAATATGATTAGCTTAACAATGATTACCGTATTTAACTTTCGATAAAGGCCCCACAAGTATGGGTAAGCTTCATCAGAAACAGAGGTGGAGTTATAGTTTTACGATTATTGTTGTCCGGTAAAACGCAAACACGCAAAACATACTCAAACACCAAACGCTACCTCTAATGGGGGCGCAATTTCCTGGCATAACAGTTCTTTACATGGCTTCAAATCTGCTTTTTAACCTGTCAATCTGATAGAAAACGCAAGCACTAATGGGGGCGATGCGTCCCGCGTCGGTTTTTAAGGAAAAGGCTCACAGAAAGTCGTGTAATCAGTGCTGTCTGTGAGCCTTTATTTCGTGTATGAACATCGCATTTTTCCACGGGACGATGCTGCTAAAAAATGCCCGACGCGAGACGCGTCGCCCCCATTAGAGCGCAATTCCCTGGCATAACAGTTCTTTACGTGGCTTCAAATCTGTTTTTTAACCTGTCAATCTGATAGAAAACGCAAGCACTAATGGGGGCGACGCGTCCCGCGTCGGATTTTTAAGGGAAAGGCTCACAGACAGACATGTAATCAGTGCTGTCTGTGAGCCTTTATTTCGTGTATGAACATCGCATTTTCCCACGGGACGAGGCTGCTAAAAAACCGACGCGGGACGCGTCGCCCCCATTAGAGGTAGCGTTTGGTGCTTGAGTCCGTTCGCATGTTTACGTTTCACCAGACTACAATAAAGAACTATAAAAAGCATTTTTGTCTACACTCTGCACTAATCGCACATAAGTCGTTATAAATCAACCATTTCAAGAGTGTAGACAACATCACTTTTAATATACACACTGCCTGCACTCTGTCTGCACGCCAATGCACTGCCCTGTGCACTTGCACCCGCAGTTGGCTGCATTCTGTCACTCACAAAATTGAGTACAGGGCAGCGGATTTCTTGTCGGAGAATTTGATTTTTCTATCTCCCGTTACCATAAACTTCCCCTCCCATTACAGAGAATAGCGCCTCACCCCTCAAAGCCAAACACCCATTTCATGCAGATGAGTGCAGACAAGTGCAGATAAGTGTAGACGAGTGCAGACGAGTGCAGACAAGTGTAGACGAGTGCAGACAAGTGTAGACAAGTGTAGACACTTAGCACGTTTGTATACACGCCAAAACGTACTGATTATCAGCGCAGTGCAGACAAAAAGTGCAGAGTGCAGACAAATTGTGCAAAAACAAAATATGCGGTCCTCAGCTTTATAATACACTTCTATTGCCAAAGGCCCTACCCTATTATCAAAAGTCCTCCTGCGGAGTTTCCTCCTTCTCCCAACCGGCGCTCACCACTTCGGTCCGGGCACGCAGCCGCGACACTACGAGGTCTAATAAGAGTTTATGTTCGCCAAGTGTCTCCATATCGCAACAAACTTCTACCCGGTCATCATCGCCTTTATAAAACAAAGCATTGAGTTTTACGTCTTGGTCAAACACGAGTGTGTCCATAATGAGTTTCTGTATGCTGTCTGAGGCGCTGCGTTGACACACGGCACGCACGGAATAATGGTAAACCCTAACGGTACGTTTCTCAAGAAAAGAGCACAGCGGACGGAAAAGGCAATGGGTCATCAATACGCAAATCACTAAAACGGCTGCTTCGGCATATAAACCTACACCCGACAATGTGCCACAAGCTGCCGAACACCATATTGTGGCAGCCGTGTTAAGTCCACGCACGGTTAAGCCATCTTTTATAATCAAGCCTCCTCCTAAAAAGCCGATGCCCGAAACTATTTGTGCTGCCACTCGCGATGGGTCACCGTTGCCCGATGTCATGGCGTACGACAATATCGTAAATGCTGCGGCACCTACTGCAACCAATATGTTGGTACGCAATCCGGCATTACGTTGCCGCATTTGGCGTTCCACCCCAATAATGGTTCCTAACACGAAAGCGCAACCAAGCCTTACCAAATACGTTGTAAATAAAATCATAACCATCTGTTTTTGGCCACAAAGGTATGGGGGTGCAGCCAAATGAGGTGTTAGAGGTTTATTAGAACGCTATTAGAATTTTGTTAAGCAAGTATTCAAAGGCACTTACTTTGATACAATTCTAATGGTTTTCTAATGATGATTTGATGGTGACTTTGCTATGTTTGTTGTAGCTTTGCACTGTGAGGCCAACAGGCTAAATTGAGCAATAATACTTTAGCATACCTATGATTCACATATTAGTAATAGAGGACGAGAAACGCGTGGCCGACCTGTTGAAGATTGGCTTAGAGGAAAATGGTTACCAGGTAATGGTGGCTTATGATGGAGAAATGGGGTTGCGCCTTTTTCGAACGAACGCATTTGAACTGATTATTTCGGACATCATTCTTCCCAAGCGCAACGGTTTTGAATTGTGCCAGGAGATACGCAAGGCGGACGAACAAATTCCCATTTTGATGCTTACCGCACTTGGTACCGCAGACGATAAATTGGAAGGCTTTGACGTGGGAGCCGACGATTATATGGTAAAGCCTTTTGACTTTAGAGAACTCCTGGCCAGAGTGAAGGCGCTACTCAAAAGGCGTGCTGTAACTAATGTGGAGGTGGTAAAAGAATTGGCGTATGCTGACTTGACCATCAATTTCGAACGACAAGAGGTTACACGCAATGGAGTGCCGATAAAGCTCTCGCCCAAAGAGTACAATCTGCTGGCGTATTTGGTGGAAAATGCGGAGAGGGTGGTAAGCCGCGTGGAAATTGCCGAAAAGGTATGGAACACGCATTTTGACACAGGCACCAACTTTATTGATGTCTACATCAACTATTTGCGCAAAAAGATGGATAAGAATTTCGAAGTGAAGCTGATTCATACAAAACCCGGAGTGGGCTTTATACTTCATGCGTGAATAAAGGGACACGAGGAATAAAGAGTTTGTGGAATAAAAGGCTCGATGAATACAATAGGGCTTCAAAGTTAGTTTGCATGAAAATCAGAACCGCACTTACATTAAAGTATACCTGCATCACAGCTACAATTTTTTTGCTGTGCACCGTGCTCGTTTATTTGATCAGCGAGCAAACACGCGACCAGACATTCTTTCGCAACCTTAAAAGCGAGGCTATCACCAAGGCTAATTTATTCTTGGCAAATCAGGTTGATGCAAAGACCATGCAGTCGGTTTACCTGAACAACAAGAAGTTTATCAATGAGGTGGAGGTGGCTGTTTATACCACCAACTTTAATATGCTCTACCACGATGCCATACACAATGACATTGTGAAGGAAAACCAAGCCATGATAAATGATATTTTGCAGAAAAGGGAGATAGAATTTCATATCGGCAAATACCAGGGCATTGGCATGGTTTACCCTTACCAAGGCAAGAACTATATTGTGACGGCTGCTGCATACGATGGCTATGGCTACGACAATTTGTTTGGTTTGCAAGAGACATTGATAATATTGTTTATCGTCGGCCTGTCATTGCTCTTTATTGCCGGCTATTTCCTGGCAAGAATAACATTGAGACCTATTAGCCATATTGCCAACGAGGCGGAAAGTATTACGGTCTCGCACATCGACCGCCGGCTTGCCGTGAAAAACAAGAATGATGAATTGGGTGAACTCTGCATAGCCTTTAACGCCTTGCTTGACCGTTTGGAATCTTCGTTCAATTCGCAAAAGGCATTTGTTAGTAATGTGTCACACGAACTTCGCACACCGTTGGCCGCGCTCACTGCCGAAGTGGACGTGTCGCTACAAAAGGAGCGCACAAACGAGCAATATCGCCTTGCCATGCTGAACATGCAACAAGATGCCAAACGCATGACGCGATTGGTAGACGGCTTGCTCAACCTGGCCAAGGCAGACTATTGCAAGGAGGATATAAGCATGCGTGAGGTGCGCCTGGACGAACTTTTGCTGGACGTAAGAGAACTCATATTAAGAGCGCATGCTGATTATTCTGTCGAACTGCTCTTTTGCAATGACGAGGACGATGACGACCGCTTGATTACAACGATTGGCAACCCCTATTTGCTTAACATCGCATTTACTAACCTGATAGAGAACAACTGTAAATACTCTGCCAACCACTCGTCGATTGTTCAAATATCCTTCAGGGGCAATTGGAGCGTGGTGCGCATGTCTGACAACGGACTTGGAATGTCTGCTGACGACAAGAAGCACCTTTTCACCTTATTCTACCGGGGCGGAAACAGCACTGCAGCGGAGGGATACGGCATCGGCATGACACTTGCTCAAAAAATCATTCATTTGCATGGTGGAAACATTGCCGTACATTCAGAGCAAGGCAGGGGAACGAGTTTTGTAGTGGAATTGAAGCATGTAGCTAAGTAAGTATTCTAACAACACGTTGGCGGAATTAGCAAACAAGTTGACAGCTTAACAGGTAAGTTTGCTGTACCACTACTTGTTAGCTTAAAGCCAGAATGCTATGGAACGCAACATACTTGGCAACCTGTCAACTTGTTACCCCGTTAACCCAATATTCCGCCAACGGGTTCTAACGGTTTTCTAATATCGTTCTAATTTTCCTCTAACAGCTTTGCTTAGGACTTTTCTGCAACTTTGCACCGCAAGACAGAAACAACTCCTAAAACAGTAAAGCATTATGTGGAATATCAAAAAGACCAGAGTGCAAATGGCTTTCAACGCCGATAGGGTGATGATGGCCGCAAAAACACCGCTCGACCAAGTGTTTACGTACTTTCAAACCACTTCGTCGGGACTAACAGACGAGGAAGTTGAAAAGAGGCTGTCGCTTTATGGCAAGAACGAGGTGGCGCACGAAAAAAATAAAAAGCCACTTGTGATGTTTGCGCAAGCCTTTATTAACCCCTTTGTGAGTGTACTGACGGTGCTGGTGGCAATTTCCTTTGTTATGGACGTGTGGCTGGCAAGTCCCGAAGAACAAGATTGGACCTCAATTGTCGTGGTTTCTACCATGATTGTACTAAGCGCCATTTTGCGCTTTTGCCAGGAATGGAAGGCTAACCGGTCGAGCGAGGCTCTGCAAAAGATGGTTACTAACACTTGCTATGCCAAACGCGCCGGGTGTCGTGCAGGCGAAATAAGCAATGAGGAACTGGTGCCCGGCGACATTATAATGCTCTCTGCTGGCGACATGATTCCCGCTGACTTGCGTATCGTTGAGTCGAAGGACTTGTTTGTTAGCCAGTCGAGCCTGACTGGTGAATCAGTTTCTATCGAAAAGATTGCAGTGATCTCAAACACAGACTTTGCTGGTAACAGTGTGGTAGACCTTGACAACATCTGTTTTATGGGTTCTAACGTGGTGAGCGGAACAGCCAAGGGCATTGTGTTTGGAACAGGTAACAGCACTTATTTGGGCACCATTGCCAAAAGTGTGGCAGGACACCGCGCAGCTACGGCTTTCGACAAGGGGATAACCAAGGTTAGCTTGCTGCTCATTCGCTTTATGCTATTCATGGTGCCAGTCGTATTTTTGGTAAACGGCATTACAAAGGGCGATTGGCTGGAAGCATTTATCTTTGCCATATCGGTGGCTGTGGGGTTGACGCCGGAAATGTTGCCCATGATTGTCACCGCCAACCTGTCGAAAGGGGCGTTAATGATGTCGCGCAAAAAGACTATTGTAAAGGATTTGAATGCTATTCAGAACTTTGGTGCCATGAACATTCTGTGTACGGACAAAACGGGCACTCTGACGCAAGACAACATTGTGCTTGAACGACACGTCAACGTAGATGGCACGGAGGATAAGGGTAACCGCGTGTTGCGCCATGCTTACTTTAACAGCTATTTTCAAACAGGACTCAAGAACCTGATGGACCGCGCTATACTTTCGCATGTAAAGGAGCTGAAGATGGAGTCATTGAGCCGTTCATATAAAAAAGTTGACGAAATTCCTTTCGACTTTCAACGCAGACGTATGTCGGTAGTCGTGGAGGACTTGAACGGCAAACGCCAAATTATCACTAAAGGGGCTGCTGAAGAGATGCTGGACGTTTGCACCTACGCCGAATTTGAAGGACAGGTTTGCGAACTGACTGAAGAGATGCGTAATAAGGCGCAACACCTTGTCAGCGAAATGAATGCACAAGGCATGCGTGTGTTGGCGTTGGCCCAAAAGAGTTTTTTGAGTAAGGAAAACAATTTTGCGGTTGCCGACGAGCAGGATATGGTGCTGATTGGTTATCTGGCTTTTCTCGACCCGCCCAAGGAGTCGGCAGCACAAGCCATTAAGCAGCTACACGAGCATGGGGTGGAAGTGAAGGTGCTATCGGGTGACAACGATGCAGTGGTAAGGGCTATTTCGCGACAGGTCGGCATCAACACGGCTGCTGCTATCACTGGACCCGAATTTGAATTGCTAAGCAGTGATGACAAATTGAAAATGGTGGTGAAATGCAACATCTTTTCTAAACTGACGCCGATGCAGAAGGCTGAGATTATTCACCTCTTGCAAGCTGATAATAACACGGTGGGCTTTTTGGGCGATGGCATCAACGACGCGGCAGCACTGCGAGAATCGGACATTGGCATTTCGGTGGACTCTGCCGTAGACATCGCCAAAGAGAGTGCCGACATAATCTTGCTTGAAAAGGACTTGATGGTATTGGAAAATGGGGTGCTGGAAGGACGAAAGACGTTTGGCAACATTGTGAAATATGTTAAGATGACGGCAAGCTCTAATTTCGGCAACATGTTTAGTGTGCTGGCGGCAAGTGCCTTCTTGCCCTTCTTGCCCATGTTGCCCGTCCACTTACTCATTCAGAATTTGCTCTACGACATTTCGCAAACTACCATTCCATTCGACCGCATGGACAATGAGTACTTGCAAAAACCTCGCGTATGGGATTCGGGCGACTTGAGCCGGTTTATGATTTGGATTGGGCCTATCAGTTCGATATTCGACATTGTCACCTATGTGGTAATGTGGTGGGTGTTTGAGTGTCAAGGCCCCGAAACAGAGACTTTGTTCCAATCAGGTTGGTTTGTCGAAGGTTTGCTCTCGCAGACGTTGATTGTACACATGATTCGCACGCGTAAAATTCCGTTTGTGCAAAGTGCTGCTTCGTGGCCAGTGATACTGATGACATGCGCCATTATGGCTATTGGCATTTGCATTCCGTTCACCCCATTTGGCAGCGCCATTGGCCTCACCCCATTGCCTTTGTCATACTTTCCCTGGCTTATAGGCATTCTGCTGTCATACTGCGTACTGACGCAGTGGCTCAAAACCAAGTATATCAGTGTATTTAAGCGCTGGCTGTAAGTGATAGCGCATTTTGGCAAATGTCGCATTTATTATAACGACAATAGAGACAACGATTGACTGTATTGTCACCATTGTCTCTATTGTCGTTTATATCGTTTTGTTATATGACAGAGTCGTTCTTAAATAACTCTTGCGAACCAATAACTGATCAGCCTTCGGCCTCGTGCGCCTCGATGAGTTTCTTCTGCAAATCGCCCGGCACAAGTTCGTAGCTGGCAAACTTCATGATGAACGAAGCACGGCCACCTGTGAGCGAACTGAGCGAAGTTGAATAGTTTGACATTTCCTTGAGCGGCACCTTGGCTTGGAGCTTTTCGTAACCGTTTTCGCTGCTCATGCCCACAATCAGGCCGCGGCGGCCCTGGAGGTCGCTCATGACATCGCCCATCTTGTCGGCCGGCACGAACACTTCTACATCGTAGATGGGTTCGAGAATCTTTGGCCCGGCCTCCTTGAATGCCTGGCTAAAGGCATTGCGACCTGCAAGCATGAATGAGAGTTCGTTAGAGTCAACCGGGTGCATCTTGCCATCATACACTACCACACGTACATCGCGGGCATAGCTGCCTGTGAGCGGTCCTTGCTCCATACGGCTCATGATGCCCTTCAGTATGGCTGGCATAAAGCGTGCATCGATGGCACCACCTACTACTGAATTGATGAACACGAGTTTGCCACCCCACTCCAAGGGTATCTCTTCCTTGCCCTTGATGGTGACACGAATTTCCTGACCGCCAAACTTGTAGACTGTGGGGTCGGGCATGCCGTCGCTATAGGGTTCTACCACAAGGTGTACCTCGCCAAACTGACCAGCACCGCCACTCTGCTTTTTGTGTCGATAGTCGGCACGTGCGGCCTTGGTGATGGTTTCGCGGTAGGGTATGCGCGGCTCATAAAACTCTACGGGAATTTTGTCAAGGTTCTCCAAACGCCATTTCAGTGTGCGCAAGTGGAATTCGCCTTGGCCATGCACCAATATCTGGCGCAGCTCTTTGCTTTGTTCCACCTCCCAAGTGGGGTCCTCCTGCCGCATGCGGTTGAGGGCAGCCATCATCTTTTCGGTGTCGGCCTCGTTGGCGGCCTTGATGGCACGGGTGTATTTTGGATTAGGGTATTTAATGAAGTTGAAACGGTTCTCGCAGTCCTTGCCATTGAGTGTGTTGCCGGTGCGCACATCTTTGAGTTTGACTGTGCAACCGATGTCGCCAGCCTGGAGTTGCTCAACCTTTTCGCGCGAGGCGCCCGAGCACACAAATATCTGTGCCATGCGCTCCTTCGAGCCGCGGTCGGCATTGGCCAGATCGTCGCCCTCGTGCACGGTGCCGCTCATCACCTTGAAGTACTGCACCTCGCCAATATGGGGTTCGACACCTGTCTTGAAGAAATAGATAGAAGTGGGGCCGGCGGGGTCGGGCTTTACCTCCTCGCCACGTGTATTATGCACTGCGGGCATTTCGTCTACAAAAGGCACTACATTGCCAAGGAATTCCATGAGTCGGCCTACGCCCATATTTTTCGACGCACAAACGCAGAATACGGGGAAGATGCTGCGCGTAACCATGCCCTTGCGTATGCCTTCGCGCATTTCGTCCTCGGTGAGATGTTCTGTTTCGAAGAACTTCTCCATCAGTCCCTCATCATTTTCGGCTGCGGCCTCAACCAAGGCTTTGTGCATGGCCTCTGCCTTGTCTTTCTCTTCGGCCGGTATGTCCTCAAGCTGTGGTTCGCCGCCATCGGGGCCCCAAGTGAGTTTTTTCATCAATATCACATCAATCAAGGCGTTGAAGTCAGGCCCTGTCTTGACTGGATATTGCACGGGCACAACCTTTTGGCCATAAATGCTCTGAAGGTCGTCAACCACGGCATCGTAGTCGCAGCTGTCAGAGTCAAGCTGGTTAACCAAGAATATGACGGGCTTGTGCAGTTTTTCGGTGTAACGGAAATGGTTTTGCGTACCCACCTCTGGCCCAAACTGGCCATTGATGAGCAGCAATGCTGTATCGGTTACATTTAAGGCAGTAAGTGCTGCACCTACAAAGTCGTCCGAACCCGGACAGTCGATAATGTTGAGTTTTTTACCCTTCCACTCGGTGTGGAACACTGTAGAGAAAACGGAATAACCATAGTCCTGCTCAACGGGAAAATAGTCCGACACCGTATTTTTAGCCGTAATGCGTCCACGACGTTTTATTTGACCACATTCAAAAAGCAAGGCTTCAGTGAGCGTGGTCTTGCCTGAGCCATCGTTACCAAGGAGGGCAATGTTTTTGATCTCGTGCGAATTGTAGACTTTCATGGTGTTTTTGCGGGATTTAAGAAAAAGCCCTTGCCACAATCTGCGCATAACACGTAATTATGTATGCTGCAACATGGACTTTTCTGTTGTTTGAACACACATTCGGAGCGTTTCTCCGACGTTTCGGGCGCAAATTACACCTTTATTCTGACAACTCAAAGTAGCAAACATATGTTTTATAACACAATTTCTGTTTATTAACGATTATTACTGCCCGGTAAAACCTTTCTGATATTATATCTCACGGATCACACTGATCGCACGGATTTTTCGCTCGTGCAACGCGCTTTAGTACCACGGAGATGACGGATTTGACGGATTTTGTGAGCATTGCATGCCCACTTTGCCATTTGCCCGTAACGTACCCGTAGCGAAATACGTTAGCACAGATTATGTGGTAATGTACCTATCCGCAGCAACGAGCTAATAGCGAAGTGAGCATGCAATGCTCACAAAATCCGTAAAATCCGTCATCTCTGTGGTGATAAAGCACGTTACGAAAAAAATCCGTGCAATCGGTGCGATCCGTGAGCAATAATATCAAAATAGTTTCACCGCACAACAATATTTTAATATGACGTGCACACAATGGTGCAGATGGCTGTGTGCAGACAGTAGTGCATACAATTTCAGCATTTGTCTACACGCCTTTACGCATTGATTATCAAAGGTTTAACCTCTAAAAGTGTAGAGTGTAGACAAAACGGCAAATTAAAAATTGTAGGGGTGAGTGTATACACTAATTTGTCTGCACTCGTCTACACTTGCCTGCACTTGTCTACACTCGTATTCTACACTACATGGTCATTTGCGCGGCAGCAGCCTCGGCACAACGTTCGCCGTCGACAGCGGCACTAACTATGCCACCCGCGTAACCGGCACCCTCGCCACAGGGGTAGAGACCGCTGATGCCGACATGGCACAAGGTGTCGTGATTGCGCAAAATGCGCACTGGGGCCGAGGTGCGCGTTTCGACAGCTATAACGATGGCCTCGTTGGTAAGGAAGCCACGGCTGCGGCGGCCAAAAGCGTTGAAGCCTTCAATCAGACGCGTGGTGATGAAACGCGGCATCCAAAAGTGGAGGGGCGACGACACCAGACCGGGCGAGTAGCTCGACTTGGGCAGGTCGTAACTCAAACGGCAGTTGACAAAGTCGGCCATGCGCTGCGCGGGGGCGGTTTGGCTGCGGTTGCCTTGTTGCCAGCATGCCTTTTCGAGTGCCTCTTGCAGGTACATCATGCGCAAGGGGTTAGCCGGATTGTTGATGTCTTGGTGTGTCTCGGCAAAGGTGCCATCGGCCATGGCCTCGGTAAGGAAGGGGGCAAGCTCGCCGTCGAGGTCCTCAGGACGTGTTTCGACCACCATGCCCGAATTGCTCCAGGCGGAATTGCGCGACGAGGGGCTCATGCCGTTCACAACAATTTGCTGCGGTCCGCTGGCTGCGGGCACAACTATGCCGCCCGGGCACATGCAGAAACTATACACGCCGCGGCCACCGCTCTGTGCCACATAGCTATACTCAGCTGCGGGCAAATACTTGCCACGCCCATTGGCGTTGTGATACTGTATTTGGTCGATGAGTGTGGCGGGGTGTTCCAAGCGCACGCCCACGGCAATGCCTTTTTGCTCGAGCGCCACACCTTGCGCGTGTAAATAGCGGTAAACGTCGCGCGCCGAATGACCCGTGGCCAAAATGACGGGACCGTAGTAGGCTTGTCCGTTGTGGCAGGTGACGCCTTTAACGGCTTCGCCTTCGATAATCAGACTGTCGACACGGGTATTGAAATGCACCTCGCCACCGCAGGCTATAATTTGGTTGCGCATGGCCTCGATGATGCGTGGCAGCCGGTCGGTGCCTATGTGGGGGTGGGCATCAATCAAGATGTCGGTGCTGGCACCAAACTGGCAGAATACACGCAATATTTTGTCAACATTGCCACGTTTCTTTGAACGGGTGTAGAGTTTGCCGTCGGAGAAGGCTCCTGCCCCACCCTCGCCAAAGGAGTAGTTGCTCTCGGCATCGACCTTGTGCTCGCGCGATATGAGGGCAATGTCCTTGCGGCGCTCGTGCACATCTTTGCCACGCTCAAGCACCACGGGACGCTTGCCAAGCTCTATCAAACGCAAGGCGGCAAAGAGTCCGCCAGGACCGGCACCTACCACCACCACACGGGGGGCACGGCTCACATCTTGATAGCTGACGGGCTCGAAGTCGAGCTGGGGCGGCATTTCGTTGACGTAGGTCTCGACGGTGAGGTTGACAAAAATGGTGCGTTGGCGGGCATCGATGCTGCGCTTGCGTATGCGCAGGGCATTGATGGTGCGCACATCTATGCCGCGCTCCTGCGCTATGTACTGCTTGAGTGCCTCCTCGTTATAGGCTATGTGGGGCGGCACACGCAATGTGATGTGGCGGTTGTCGGTCACGTCCATGGTCATGGTGGGCAGCGGGGTGAGGTTGCGCTCACCGGGGGCCTGCGGACGGAACTTGCGCTGGGGGGCATCGTGACGCTGGCCGGTGCGCTTGCTGTCGCCCTTGCGGTCGCGGTCGCCTTTGCGGTCGCTTTTGTAGTCACGACGGGCGTTGTTGCCTTTACCCTCGCGGCGGGCGTCACGGTTGCCTCGGTTATAGTTGTTATCTTTTTTATACATAGTTGTTCTTATGGATATGGTGAACGGGTGTTTTTCTTATTGGCACGGTGGTGCAAACGGCTTACTATTTGCTATGCAAACAGTTCGCGCAGGGCGGCTTCGACTCTGCTTACTGGCACAATTTCGATGCCAGGCTGCCGGGTATCGAGTCCTTTGACATTGCCCTCGGGAATGAGTATGCGTGTAAAACCTAACTTGGCGGCCTCTGCCACACGCTGGCCTATGCGCGTCACAGGACGTATCTCGCCGCTCAGACCTACCTCGCCGGCCATACACACATTGCGCTCTATGGCGGTGTCGACATTGCTCGACAGTACCGACGCAATGACTGAAAGGTCGATGGCGGGGTCGGTGACGCGTATGCCTCCGGCTATGTTGAGAAACACGTCTTTCTGTGCCAGTTTGAAACCAACACGCTTTTCGAGCACGGCAAGCAGCATGTTGAGGCGGCGCAGGTCGAACCCGGTGGCGGAGCGCTGGGGGGTGCCATAGGCCGCGGTCGACACAAGGGCCTGTGTCTCGATAAGGAAGGGGCGCACGCCCTCGATGGCTGCGGCAATGGCTATGCCGCTGAGTTCGTCGCCGCCTTGGGTCAGGAGCAGTTCCGACGGATTGTCAACCGGGCGCAGTCCGTTGCTGCACATTTCGTAAATGCCGAGTTCGGAGGTTGAACCGAAACGGTTTTTGATGCTGCGCAATATGCGGTACATGTAATGGCGGTCGCCCTCAAACTGTAGCACGGTGTCGACTATGTGCTCCAGCACCTTTGGTCCGGCTATGGCACCGTCCTTGGTAATGTGGCCCACCAATATGACGGGCACACCGCTCTCCTTGGCATACTTTAGCAGTGAGGCGGCGCACTCGCGTATTTGGGTGATGGAGCCTGGCGACGAGTCGACGGTTTCGACCGACATGGTTTGTATGGAGTCGATAACAACGAGGTCGGGCTGCACATTCTTGATGTGTGTAAAGATGTGTTCGAGCCGCGTTTCGCACAGCAGCAACACGTCGCTTGAGCGGTCGGATATGCGGTCGGCGCGCAATTTTATTTGGCGTTCGCTTTCCTCGCCGCTGACGTAAAGCACCTTGTAGCCTTGCATGCGCACAAGGGTTTGCAGTAGCAGTGTTGACTTGCCTATGCCAGGTTCGCCACCTATCAGTGTCATGGAGCCTCGCACCACGCCTCCGCCCAACACGCGGTCGAGTTCGTGGTCGTGGGTGAGCATACGTGGCTCTTCGGTGGCCGACACTTGCGACAGGGGCACGGGCTGTGGACTGTGTTTGTCTATGCCAGTGAGTGCCTGACGGGCTTGGCGCTCGCTCACGGCGGCCGATGTTTCGGGTCGTATGCTCATTTCTTTCATGGTGTTCCACGCACCACACGACGGGCACCGCCCCACCCATTTGGGCGAGTCCATGCCACACTCTGAACATACGTATACTGTTTTTGATTTTGCTGACATCTCTTAGGGTTAGGGGGTTAGAGGGTTAGGAGGTTAGGAGGTTAGGAGGTTAGGAGGTTAGGAGGTTAAGGGGTTAGGAGGTTAGGGGGGGGTAGGAGGTTAAAAGACTCAACTTTCGGATTTAATAAGTGCGGGCTGAAAGCCCAATGGAGCACATAGCCCAGGGCAAGCGAAGCGACACCCTGGGTATCGCGTGTTGGAGCAGTCGCGCCCTGTAAGGGCAAAAGCTTTAAGCCATGCCGCAATTATTGCACAAGATATACATACACTTCAGCCCGCCTTGGCCAAATCCGCACCCCCATCACTTAAAGTCCACCGGTATCGTAATCTTTACAGGTGTAGGGTCGCCCTTGTCATCTGTGCCAGGTTTCCATTTAGGCATACGTTTTAGCGCGTCCATGGCAGCCTTGTATATTTTAGCGTCAAAGGCATTCTTCACCTCAAGGTCGGTAGTATGGCCCTTTTCGTCCACAATAAAGCAAATCGTGACAGAGCCCTTTTCATTGCGGTCAATACACTCCTGCGGATAAACGATGTGCTGGTCGAGCCAGCGCATAAAGGCACGCAGTCCGCCCGGAAACTCAGGCATCTGCGACACCTGTTCGGTAGGCACAATCTTCTCCTTGGCTATGGGCAGCGACTTGTCGTGAATGCCCGTAGTGTCCACGATCGGTGTGGTAATAACCTGCTGCTCGGGGTCGTAGTCTATGGGGCCGTCCTGTCCGATGGTTTCGAGCGGAGGCAGTCCGTCAACAATCTTTGGCCTTGCCGACTTGGCGCCCGGTGCCGTGCGCACCGTGGGAGCCTGGCGCGCTGTGGCCAGAAACTTCACCTTGTAGCCCTCCTTCAGTTCGGCAGGCTTTTTGGCAAAAGCGTCCTCGGCCTCCTTCATGCCGCGCATAGCCATTATGTGCGCATAGAGGGCCAGCGACCCCTGCGCACCCAGCAAGGCGCCCAAGGCACCGAGCACAATGATGAGCACACGCCGGTAGCGGGCGCCTGTCTGCTCGCGCAGCTTGTAGGCGCCATACGCTTTGTTGCGGCCCTCAAACACCATGTCGCACCATTCCTTTGAATATATGTCTGACGAATGCACTGTTGTTGCCTCCTATTCGTTATTGTTCAGTCGGCGAAGTTACTGAAATCTGCGCGCAACGCAAAACGATAGATTAAAAGACTTGTGCCGAGTAATGATAATATGTATTAAAATGCCTGCGCTACCCCAGGTGCGCACTCCCAACTGCACCCTGCGTAATGGGGGTGTTTGTCCATGTTTTGCCTATGCCATGGGGATTTTGCCACCAATGCCCATTGCCAACAGTCATATTTGGGTTTGACGGGAATGTAAGATGTTACGGAGTTTGTCTGCATTCTCCGTAACTTTTTACACAGAACATTCTTTTTTCTCAATTAGTATCGTACCTTTGCATACAAAACAGGTTTCGACATGAATAAACGCTCAATCATTGATACACTGCAACAACAGGGTGGGTTCATAACCACTGGCGAAGTGAAAAGCCGTGGTGAATATGAGCAACTCCGTCACGCTGCAGAAGAGGGGAATTTGGTGCGAATCAGAAAAGGGGTCTATGCAGAAACGTCCGCCTTGGCAAATAATATGATAGATGTTGAGCGGATCGTTCCTCGCGGAGTGCTTTGCCTATATAGCGCATTTTCCCATCATGGACTGTCTACGCAAGTTCCCTCGTCAACTTGCATCGCCATTGATGCCAGGCGCAAAGTTCGTCTGCCTGACTATCCAATCATAGACCTTTACTATTGGAAGAAAGAATATTTGGAGTTTGGCATCATGCAAAAGGAGATATCGGGATATGATGTGCTTATTACAGACCTGGAACGGACAGTTTGCGATGCTGTGAAATACAGAAACAAGATAGGGCTTGATGTCTGTGGCGAAGTTATAGACAGCTATCTGAAAAAAGATAATCGTAATATCTCACTCCTGCATGAGTATGCACAGAAATTGAGAGTTAAAAACATATTGACTACATATTTGGAGACAAGATTGTGACAAAGAATATAGGGCGGTCTATTAAGACACGTTTGCTTAACCTTGCCAAAGAGGAGAAGCAAGAGTATATGAAGGTGCTGGTTAGATATTTGCATGAGCGCTTGCTGTTCCGCATATCTGCAAGTCCTTACAAAAGTAATTTCCTGCTGAAAGGCAGTTCTTTATTGTTTGCATTGGATGGTTTCAAAGCTCGTCCAACAATCGACATCGACCTGTTAGGGGAGTGCATCAGTAATGAGAGGGAAAGCTTGAAAGAAACGTTCGAGAAAATTTGCAACATAGAATGCGAAGATGATGGCGTTACTTATGATGCAACTTCGCTTGAATTAGAACCGATTGCCGTTGAAAAGAAATATCCAGGCACTTGTGTAAAAGTGGTGGCTCACTTAGATACGATTGTGCAACAGATATCTGTTGATATAGGCTTTGGCGATGTGGTAACGCCTTACCCGCTTTCTTTGGATTATCCGTTGCTGCTGCCCAATGTTCCAGCTGTGGAACTATACGCTTATTCTTTGGAAACATTAATAGCGGAGAAATTTCACGCAATGGTCGACCGTGACGAAAGCAATAGTCGCATGAAAGATTTCTTTGATGTGTATCAGTTGTTTGCCAACCATATAATAGACCGAGAACTACTGTCGGAAGCCATTGTCTGTACATTCAAAAACAGAAATACCCCTTACAGAGCAAACCTTATGCTTTTTAGTGATAAGTTCGCTACAGATACGACACGCAATGCTTTGTGGAAGGCTTTCTTAAAGAAGATACGTTGGAAGGAGCGGCTTGAATTCTCTGTTGTAATGAAGTGCATTAAAGAGAACCTGCAAGAGTATTGGAGTGAAGCAATACTTGGATAAGTCATAAGATGCAAAAGGCAAATAAATAAGGCTACTTGCCTATGCAATGTGGCTTTTTTATTGATGTTTGCCTATGCAATAGGAATAAATTGCCCTTGTTTTGCCTATGCAATGTGACATTTTTATCAATGTTTGCCTATGCAATAGGAATAAATTGCCCTTGTTTTGCCTATGCAATGTGAC
>OIZF01000095.1_pt1 | contig 57513 bp, 59 predicted proteins | sample 1588471 | NCBI WGS metagenome assembly OIZF01 (sample SAMN03283279) | human gut metagenome | biome: human-associated habitat; material: feces | host: Homo sapiens | place: Peru | collected 2012
GGAACTTGCGAAGAAGCTGGGAGCAACAAGAACAGTTAACTTAAAAGAAGAGAATCTGAAAGATGTCATAAAAGAGATCGGAATGACAGAAGGATTTGATGTCGGTCTTGAGATGTCCGGATCACAGGTGGCATTGGATGATATGATCCACAATATGAAACACGGCGGACACATTGCACTGTTAGGATTACAGAGAACAGATGCCAAAGTAGATCTTGAGACAGTAATCTTCAACGGATTACATCTGAAAGGAATCTATGGACGTAAAGTATGGGATACATGGTACAAGATGTCTACAATGTTGCAGGCAGGACTTGATATCTCAGATATCATCACACATCATTTTGACATCAAAGATTTCCAGAAAGGATTTGACGCTATGATCTCCGGTAATTCAGGAAAAGTCATTCTGGACTGGGCACATGTAAATGACTAGGAAGAGTGCACGGAATAAAGTGGGAAAAAGGAAGAAAAAGACAGAAAAAACGAAGACAGAATAAAATGGAGAGGTTGAGAAAATGGCACGTAAAGACGATATTTTAAGCATTTATACAAAAGAAGTAGAAGGAATTAATGTGCATGAATATGGGGCACATATCTTCCATACAAACAATAAGAAAGTATGGCAATATGTAAATCAATTTGCTGAATTCAATAGATTTACAAATTCACCAGTAGCAAACTACAAAGGTGAACTTTATAGTTTACCTTTCAATATGTACACATTTAATAAAATGTGGGGTGTTGTTACACCAGAAGAAGCAACAAAGAAAATTGAAGAACAAAGAAAAGAAATTACACATGAACCTACTAATTTAGAAGAACAAGCAATCTCTTTAGTAGGTAGAGATATCTATGAAAAACTAATTAAAGGTTATACTGAAAAACAATGGGGTAGAGATTGTAAAGATTTACCATCATTTATTATCAAAAGATTACCAGTAAGATTAACTTTTGATAATAACTATTTCAATGCGTTATATCAAGGTATTCCAGTTGGTGGATATACAAAAATGGTAGAAAATATGTTAGAAGGTATTGAAGTAAGATTAAATACTGATTATTTAGAAAATAAAGAAGAACTTGATCAATTAGCTGATAAGGTTGTTTATACAGGACCAATTGATGCTTATTTCAATTATCAATTAGGAACATTAGAATATCGATCAGTAAGATTTGAAACTGAGTTATTAGATATTCCTAACTTCCAAGGTAACGCAGCAGTCAACTATACAGATAGAGAAACACCATGGACAAGGATCATTGAACATAAATGGTTTGAATTTGGAAAAGACAAAGATGGAAATGATATTGATAAAACAGTAATTTCAAGAGAATATAGTTCAGAATGGAAACCTGGAGATGAACCATATTATCCAGTAAACGATGAAAGAAACAACAAATTATATGCTAAGTATAAAGAGTTAGCTGATCAAAATGGAAAAGTTATCTTTGGTGGAAGACTTGGAATGTATAAATATTTTGATATGGATGCGGTTATTGCGGAAGCTTTAAATTGTGTTAAAGAAAATTTGGGAGAGCAATATGATAGAGATAAATAAAGGAAAAATCTTAAATTTATCGTTATTATATTTAGAATTGCCTGTTGCTCTATTTTTCTTATTTTGGTGTAAGTGGTATATCTCTATAGCTGGTATTTTAATAATAGGATATATTCATTTTTTTCAAAGTAAAGCGAATTTTAAAAAAACTAATAATACAATTAAAATAAATAAGAAATATCTATTTCTTGTTTTGTTTATTATTTTAATATGGTGTATTTTAGGTGGGCAAGGAAACCTTTATTATCAATCATCTGATTGGGGTTGTAGAAACGCTATTTATAAAAAAATGATTTTTGGAACAGCACCGTATTATTTTGAAGATGGTTCGTTTTTGTCTTATTACATTGGGCATTGGATAGTACCGTCGACTATCAGTAAAATCTTTATTTTTCTTGGTTTATCTAAATCTATAGTATGGCATATTGGAAATATTATTTTGCTTTTATGGACAGCGTTAGGAATATCGTTAAGCTTTTTTCTTGTTGCATTCTATACAAAAGCAGATAAAACATTTAAAATATTTTTAGCATTATTAATATTTATATTATTTAGTGGTATGGATGTAATCGGACTACTTATAAGAAATACAGGATTTTCTAATCATATCGAACCATGGAACATTTATTATCAATTTAGTTCACAAACAACACAATTATTTTGGGTATTTAATCAAGCAATTCCAGTTTGGGTAGGAACATTATTATTTTTACAAACGGATCACATAAAGTTTGATGCATTTATTGGAGCGTTATTAATATTATTTTCACCATTACCAATATTTGGTTGTTTTGCCTTGATTTTATTTAAAATTTTATTTAATTATATTTTGAAAAAAGATATAACAAGATTATTTAAAGAAGGTTTTTCAATAGTTAATATATTATCTTTAGTCATCGCATTACCTTTATTTTTATTCATTTTTTCGAATACAAGATCTTCGGGAACTGCAGGTGTTTTATTTAATTTAAACATTGGAGGCGATTCATGGTATAATTGGTTTATGTTGATTGTATTTTTAATTGTTGAAGTCTATATTTATCTTTTATTTGTTTACAAAAATAATAAAAAGAATTACCTGTTTTATGCAATTGCGATTACATTACCTTTTATTGCAGCATTTCGATTTGGAACATCAAATGATTTTGAAATGCGAGCTTCAATCCCACTTTTAACATGTTTAATGTTATTAGTAATAAAAGAAGTTTTAGGTAATATTGAATATAAAGATAAGCGGTTAATTATTCAAAGACGTATTGTTCCACTTATATTTTGTTTATTGATTGGTGCTGTGACACCTTTTGTAGAATTCTATAGAGGTTATTCAGAAGTAAGAACTAATCACAAGATAAACTTGACAGATGAAAGTGTAACTTTACATAAAGATAGTATCAATTTTGTATCCCCAAATTATAAAGATACAAAATTTGCTAAATATATAGGAAAGTAAAAATGAGGAAGAGAATATGAAAGTAGTAATTTTAGCTGGAGGATTTGGTACTCGAATAAGTGAAGAATCTTATTTAAAACCAAAACCAATGATTGAAATAGGAGAAATGCCAATCTTATGGCATATTATGAAACATTATTCAGCTTGTGGCTTTAATGAATTTATCATTTGCGCTGGATATAAACAACATGTAATCAAAGAATGGTTTTCAAATTACTTTTTACATACAAGTGATATTACATTTGATTTCACAAAAGGTGATGACATTATTGTACATAACAAACATTCTGAACCGTGGAAAGTAACAGTTGTTGATACGGGACTAAACACATTAACAGGGGGAAGAATTAAAAGAATTCAAGATTACGTAGAAAATGAAACATTTATGATGACCTATGGTGATGGAGTGTGTGATATTGATTTAAATAAGTTAGTAGAATTTCATAAATTAAATAGTCACTATGCCACAATGACTGCGGTAAAACCTGAAGGAAGATTTGGTGTTCTTGACATTGAAAATAATAGTGTTTTATCATTTAGAGAAAAAAGCCAAGATGATATGGGATGGATCAATGGAGGATATATGGTATTAGAACCAGAAGTTTTCAAATACATTGAGGGAGATCAAACAATTTTTGAAAGAGAACCATTAGAAACATTAGCACAAGAGGGTCAGCTTGATTGTTATAAACATAATGGATTTTGGCAATGTATGGATACAATGAGAGATAAACAAAAATTAGAAGAACTTTGGAATGCTAATAAGGCACCATGGAAGAATTGGGAGTAACTAATGATGGAATTGAAAGATTTTTATAAAGGAAAAAAAGTTCTTGTAACAGGGCATACAGGATTTAAAGGAAGTTGGTTATGTGAAATATTATTATATATGGGAGCTGATGTTGTAGGATATGCTCTTGAACCAAGTACAAAACCAGCATTATTTGATATGCTTAATTTATCAAAAAAAATAACCTCTTATATTGGAGATATTCGTGATTTAGCTTTTTTCCAAGAAGTGTTCGAAAAAGAAAAACCTGAAATTATTTTTCATTTAGCAGCTCAACCAATTGTATTAGAATCATACAAAAATCCAGTTTATACATACGAAACAAATGTTATGGGTACAGTCAATCTATTAGAATGTGTTCGATTATCAGATACAGTTAAATCAGTTGTTAATGTTACAACTGATAAAGTATATCAAAACAATGAATGGTGTTATGGATATAGAGAAAATGATCGATTAAATGGTTTTGATCCATATAGTAATAGTAAATCATGCAGTGAACTTGTTACTTCGTCATACATAAAATCATTTTTAGCTGATGCTAAAATTCCTGTTTCTACTTGTAGAGCTGGTAATGTAATTGGAGGTGGAGATTTTTCACCTAATAGAATTGTTCCTGATTGTATTAGAGCAATGGAAGATGGAAAAGAAATTGTATTAAGAAATCCTAATTCAACAAGACCATATCAACATGTATTAGAACCATTATTTGCATATATGACAGTTGCCTATAAACAATATGAAAATTATAATTTTGCAAGCGAGTATAACATAGGACCAGATGAAAAAGATTGTATTACTACAGGAACTCTGGCAACATTATTCTGTAATATTTGGGGGAATAATGCAAAATGGATTTCTACAGAAAATAATGGCCCACATGAAGCAAACTTTTTAAAATTAGACTGCTCAAAAATTAAAAGTACTTTTAATTGGAAACCAAGAACTTCTGTTAAAAATGCGATTGAGATGACAATTGAGTGGGAAAAAGAAAGAATTGCAACTCAAAGTGTTGAAGAAATCACTCAAAAACAAATCAAAAAATTCATAGAAATGGGGAGTTAATATGAAGATAGAAGATTATATTGTTGATTCGAATATGCAACTTTCTGATGCGGTGGCACAAATGACAAAAAACGCTGTTAAAGGATTAGTTGTTGTTGAAAATGAAAAAGTAGTTGGTGTTTTTACGAGAAGAGATTTAGTAAATTGTTCACATGTTTTTGGAATTAGAAATGTTCCTATTAAAGCATTTATTAATGAAAACTTTAATTATTGTTTAAATAAGGTTGATGAAAAATATAAAAATTCAAAACATACATTAATCCCAGTTTTAAACGAAAAAAAAGAATTAATAGATATTTATTTTCCTAAAAAAACAGTATACATCAATAAATATCATTATCCTGTTGTTGTTATGGCAGGAGGACTTGGTACTAGATTGTACCCTTATACAAAAGTTTTACCTAAACCACTAGTACCTGTTATTGATGATAAACCAATGGTAGAAATGATTATGGATTCGTTCAATAATTATGGATCAAACGATTTTTACTTAATTGTTAATCATAAGAAAGAAATGATAAAAAGCTATTTTGAAGAAAATGATCACAATTATAATGTTCATTATGGAGAAGAAATAGAACAGCTTGGTACAGGTGGTGGTCTCTATTATGTAAAAGATCAAGTTAAAGAAACTTTTTATTTGACAAATTGTGATATCTTAACTTTAGAAGATTATGATGAAATATACGAATATCACAAAAATGCTGGAAATGTAATTACTATGATTGTTTCATTAAAGTCTGTTCATGTTCCTTATGGTGTTGTACATACTGATGAAAATCAAAATTTGGTTGGTTCAACTGAAAAACCAACATATATGATTTTAGTAAATACTGGAGTATATATTGTAGAACCTGATGTATTTAATTATATCGGTTGTGAAGAAAAAGTAGACTTTCCAACAGTTATCAATCGTATCAAGAATGATGGTAAGAAAGTAGGAATTTATCCAATTACTGAAGACAAATGGTTAGATATGGGTCAAATAAATGAATTAGAAAATTCAAGACAAATATTGAAAGAAATTAAAAGGAGATAATTTAGATGATTTGTTCTTTAGATAAAGAGGAGTTATTAGAATATGTTGTAAAACAATTGAATAATTTTTTTCCTGATAATAATGTTGTATGTAAGGACGAGATAAGAAAATCATATTATGTTGCTCTAGAAAGATTAGAATATTGTTTTACTCCTATAAGGATTTCAGGGTATAAAAAAGATAATGAAGTCTATTTCAATCATTTGCATTCCGATCAATATACTCAATTTTTGTATTTTTTAAGTAATCAAATATGGATAGACGGTGGAGATGAAATTATTTGCTCTAAAATAGTAAACTTAATTAGAATAATTTCTGGAATGTTTGTTACATATAAGTGTAAATTGCCTAAAATATTCATATTTTATCATGCAGTTGGAAGTGTGATTGGAAATGCAGATTATTCGGATTATTTAGTTATCTTTCAAAATGTGACAATAAATACATCGAATGATGAAAAAGGGAATCCTGCTCCCAAAATAGGAAAAGGAGTTTTTTTAGGAACAGGTGCTAAAATTATAGGAAATAAATCAATAGGAGATAGAGTATCTATAGGTGCAAATGCATGTGTATATGATCGAGAAATTTCAAGTGATTCAGTGGTCACAAATGAAAATAATCAAATTACTGTTAGAAAGAGAAAGAAAAAAGATTGTTTGGTTCAAAAATTTTTTTCTGACATAATTTGCTAAAAAGGAGGAAGAACATGAAAACTATTGGATTTTGTGTTCCTTGTTATAATGAGGAAAAAAATATAATTAATTTATATGATTCAATACGAAAGCAAATGGATAAATTGGATTATAATTATAAAATATTATTCATTGATAATAAATCTACAGATAATTCAAGAGATATATTAAAAAAATTATCTCAAAAAGATAATAATGTAATAGTTTTATTTAATACTCGTAATTTTGGTCCAGCAAGATCATCTGCATACGGCTTTTTTAATATCCCTGGAGATGTTGTGTTAACAATGGCATGTGATTTACAAGATCCTCCTGAGTTGATAGGAGAATTTATAAAGAAATGGGAAGATGGAGAAAAAATTGTTTTAGGACGAAAAATTACAAGTCAAGAAAAAAAATCTATGTTTGCGGTAAGAAAGCTTTACTATAAATTAATGCGAATGATTGTTGAAGAAAATGATTTAGATCAAGTTACAGGATTTGGATTATATGATAGGAAAGTAGTAAATATTATGAAGAAAATATATAATCCAAATCCAAATTTTAGATTTTTAATAACAAGTTTAGGTTTTCGTGTAAGTTTTATTGATTATGATCAACCACAAAGAAAGTATGGAAAATCTAGTTATAATTTTTTTTCATATTTAGATACAGCTATTTTGTCCATAATTGATAATTCAAATAAACCATTAAGGTTAATGTCGTATTTTAGTATTAGTAGCTTTATAATACTATTTATATTGGAAATATTTATGCTAATATTCTCAATTATTAATCATGTACTCTCCAGAAATATAAGTTATTTATTAATAATATTGATTTTATTGTTTATTTCAATTGTGATGTGCCTTATTAGTATAATTGGAGAATATTTAGGACAAGTTCTTGAAAGGGAAAAACATATGCCACTAGTTGTTCTTGAAAAATCATATAATTTTTCGGCAGAAGAACTAAATAAAGGAGATTCTTATGATTAATAAAATAGTTAATATTTCAAAAACAAGTTGGTTAGAGACATATATTATAGAAAAATCTAAATATATCCAAAATGGGGAATCTAATACTTGGCAACCTGAACAAAGACCTGCTATTATTGTAATACCTGGTGGAGGATATAAATATATTGCAGATAGTGAGAATGAACCGATAGTTTTTAATTACTTAAAAAACGGATATTCTTGCTTTACTTTACATTATTCAATTGGAGATTATTCTGTATATCCAACACCTTTGGTAGAATTATTTAAAGCAATAAAATATATAAGAGATCATTCTAAAGAATATTATATTGATTCAAATGCGATTATTGTGTGTGGTTTTTCAGCGGGGGCACATTTAGCTGCTTTATCAGCTGTAAAATGGAATTCAAATGAATTTTCATATTTATGTACAAATTCAAATGAAGAATTGAAACCCAATGGAGCTATTTTGTCGTACCCTATCACTAATAATGATAAATTAATAGATATGCAATGGAAACATCAAAAAAATTGGGGTAAAATTTTAGAAAAAAAAGATGAGAGAGTTAATATTTTAAATTATGTGAATTCATCTATGTCACCATGTTTTATATGGCATACTAGAACAGATGGAATTGTACCCGTAAAACAATCATTAGATTTAGTTAATATAATGATAGAAAAAGGAGTACCTGTTGAGTACCATATGTTTTATGAGGGATATCATGGTTTATCTACTAATGATGTATTATCAAATTATAAAGGGGCACTACAAAATGGAACTATTCCGTTTAATGTGTCAAAATGGATGGAAATGTCAGTAGAGTGGATAAATAATTTATGTAAATTTAATATTTGATTTTATATTTGTTAATTATATGTTTAGGGGGTTAATTATGTGTTTTAGATTATTTATAAAGAAAAATTTATTATTGGAGTATGAGTATTAATGGTAAAGAATAGAAATAACGTTGGTTTTTTCATATTAATTTTTTTTCATATTTTTTTATTGTTAGAAAAAAAATTTTCTTTGGCAATATCATGTGTGTGTTTAGGAATAGTTTTATTCTATTTAAAAGACAAACCAATTTGTTTGAAAATGGAAAAATTAAATAAAAAATATTTAATTGTAGCATTAATTTTAGCATATATTTTTGGACCTTGGGGATTGGTTGCTAAACCTCAAGAAAACTATTATTTAATTAATAATTTATTTGCAAATAATAATTTAGATTGTTTTGCATGGTTGAATGGAGAACTTAGTTTATATATACTTCCTTATTTTGTGAAAAATATTTTTTGTTTTTCATTTGCAAAATTAGTAGTATATATTGAGTATGTATTAATGTATTATGTTAATATCAATATAGTATGTCAAATTTTAAAAAAGTATTCATGTAAAGAAAAGATAATGAATATTTTTACTTTTTTTAGTATAGGAGCTCCTATTGTTGTTGGTGGTATCTTATTAAATTCATGGGATCAAAATATAGGAATTTCATTTCCTACATCCACATTTTCAAATTGGATTGGATATGAAATGAGTCCTTCTATGATAGAAATTTTTATTAAAATGCCAATACTGTTTACTTATGTTTTATTATTTACTTATGTTTTTTTTATTAGTAATAAAAATAAGGATTATAAGATATTATTTCTTATAATAACGATTTGTGAAATTCCCTTATTAGGTGTATCATTTTTAGTTATTATTTTATTAGAGTTTTTAAAAAATAAAGTTAAAACAAATTATTTAATTTGTTTTCTTATTTTTGAATATTTTATTTTATTTGTGTTGAGTTATTTTTTATGTAAAAAATTAACTGTTAATTATTTTTTTCATTCTATTAAAAACTTATATTTTATTGTATTTAGTTTTGTTTTTTATTTGTTTTTTCTATTTGTTTTTAAGAAGATTGAAAGAAAACATATATGGTATTTTTCATATATATTATTATTAATATTTTTGCAATCCTTTTTATCATATAATATTTTTGTAACAATGTCTTTTCCAATAATATTTCTATTTAATGTAAGTATTTATAGGATAGTTAGTGTAGTGTTGAAAAATGGAACACTTTATCAAGAAATTTTTGTTTTATATAATTTATCAATGTCATCATTATCTTCATTTATCTATTTATTAGGATTGATATCCACAAATATAAATATTATGTAAGGAGAAATTTATGATTAATATATCAAGTAAGCAAATTAAATTTTTTATTGTATTGTATATTACAATACCACTGTATTTATTCTTTTTTGGTTGGACAAAACCCATTATAGCAGTATGTCTTAGTATTTTACTTTTTCTTGCATCAAGCTCTTATTTGAGAAACACCAAAAATATTGAGACACTACAAATTTCAAAAAAAACTCTGATAGTTTCAATTATATTAATCCTATTTTTTACCATATTTACTGGTGTTGGAGGTTATTTTTCACAAACAGATGATTCACATTGGCGAAATGCGATATTTACTGATTTGATTAATTATAGTTGGCCCGTATATTATCCCAAAATAGATTCAATAATGTGTTATTATTTTTTGTTTTGGCTTCCTGCAGCAATTGTGGGGAAAATATTTGGTCATCTTGCGGCAAATTTTGCTTTATACTTATACATGGCTTTGGGAATTTATTTGGTTTTTTTATTAATGTTAAAGAAAGATAATTGTTCTTTAGAGAATGTCATTATAATCATTTTTATAATTTTTTCTTTTGGAATAATAGAATTTATTGCATCACTTATTTATCATAGTTTTATTCAAAGCCATATTATTAATTATAGATGGGCCTTTGTCAGCGATGGACTTCAAATAATAAATAATCATTCGAATTTAAGCTATATTTATAATCAAACAACAGTCCCTTGGTTGGCAACATTACTTATAATTCAAGATAAGAATGTTTCTAGTTTTGCATATTTAGGTTGTATATCGATAGTTTATGCACCTTTTTCGATAGTTGGAATTTTGACATATACTGTCTTTTTTGGATTCAAAAAATTAATAGAAATGTTGAAAAAAAAGAAACTGTCTTATTATTTTAAAGAAATATTTTCAATTCCAAATATTTTATCAGTAATTTGTTTAGTTCCATTATTTTTTCTTTTTTATTCAAGTAATACTAAAACATCAAGTGGCGGGACAGGTCAGTTACTAGAATGGACTTATAAAAATTCTTCTATGCAGACCTTTTTTACAGTTTTATTTTTTTACTTAGTTGCGATTATTCCGTTATATATTGTCTTATTTCCAAAATTTAAGAATGAATTTTTATTTCATGTGACTTTTTTCTTAATATTGGTTTTTCCACATCTGAAGTTAAGTACTACAAATTTAAATGATTTTAGTTCTCATGGATTACCTATACCGATGATATGTTTAACATATTACGTAATTCAAGCTATTTTAGATAATGATTTTTATTTGAAAAGAAGATTGTTACATAGTGTGTTAGTTATTTTAATTTCATTGGGATCGTTAAATTATGTAGGTGAAATATGGTATCAATTGAAAGATATTTCACAATCTCACGAAATTGGTATTAAAGACAATTTAAATACTTTAGAAGACAAAACAGATGCAGTAAACTTTGTTTCGCATCATCCCGATGAGAGTTTATTTTCAAAATATATAATAAAAGATTATTATCATTAGTTTATTGATGTTTTGTAAACAAGAAGGAGGTTATATGAAAAAAATATTAATAGTAATTTTAAGTATTTGTTGCCTTTTTGGTATGCAGGCTTTTTTTCATGATTCAAGTCTTTCAAATATTGATTTAGCCTTTTTGAATAAAGGAAGATATTCATTTTCTATGGGAGGAGATTTTGTTAGTGCATGGGATAATGAGGGAAATTTGTATTCATGGGGGTATAATTTGTATTGCCAAACAGGAAATATAGAAAACTCAATGCTAGATTATCATAGGAAAAGTACAAATTATTTTAAAAAAAAGGTTTTATTAAAAGATGTTAAGCAAGTTGCAAATGGTGAATGGCATTCATTAATTTTAAAAACAGATGGTAAGCTTTTTTCTTACGGTAATAATTCATATGGGCAAAGAGGCTTTGAAGCAAATAAAGATTTAACAGGAGTTGTTCCAGATGAACAATCGTCAGAATTATTAGAAATAAATTCTGATGGAAAGAAAATTAAGAACATTTACGCAAAATGGATGAATTCTGCATTTATTACAACTGATCATGAGTTATATGTTTGGGGAAATAATGAATTTGGTAATTTAGGAAATTTATCAAAAGGAGATTTAGACGAACAAACAAGGGATAATTATATTTCTTATCCATTAAAAATAATGGATGGTGTTAAGAAAATTTCTTTTGGTAAAGACCATACTGCAGTTTTATTATTAAATGGAGATGTTTATGTTTCTGGTTCAAATGAATTAGGGCAGCTCGGTATAAATTCTAACAAAAAAGTGATTACTAAGTTTGTTAAAGTTTATTCTAATGCAAAAGATGTATCTTGTGGATTTAAAAATACATATATTATTGATAGTAATGATAACCTTTATGGAGTAGGTGATAATAGATTTAATCAAATATCTAGTTCTAAAATCAATAATGTATCAAAATTTATGTTAATTGATAAAGATGTATGTAGTGTAAGTGCAGGAACAAATTTTTGTGGAATATTAAGGAAAAATAATGATTTTTATGTAATCGGTTCAAATTCATATGGTCAATTGGGAAATACTAGCAAAGAAACATATATTAAGAATGTAAGAGAAGTATCTGTTGGGGATAATTCCATAATTATTCAAAAAAAGAATGGGAAAATTTATGGTTTTGGAAGTAATCTTTATTCTATTTTCCCATCAAAAAATAAAAAAATAAAATATCCTATAAAACTAAATTAGTTTTATAAGTAAATAATATAGTTATATAGTGAGGTAAATATAATGGAAAAAATACGTGTTTTGTTTACTGGAGGTAGTGGATTAGTTGGATCAAACATTCTTCCATATTTAAAAAGACATTACGATATTTGTAGTCCAACAAGAAACGAATTAAATTTATTAGATACAGGTGCAGTAGAAACATATGTTAAAAATGGTAATTTTGACATAATAATCCATAGTGCAAATCCTAATCCGAAAAAAAATAATTTGGATAATATAGGATCAATGACAGAAAATAGTTTAAGATGTTTTATGAATTTTTATAGAGTGAGAAAATATTGTAAAAGATTATATTTTGTTGGATCAGGTGCAGAATTAGATAAAACAAGGGATATGATACAAATTAGTGAAGAGGAATTTGATAGATCAATTCCTCAAGATGAATATGGCTTTGCTAAATATGTTATGAATCATTTAGCTTCAAAAAGTGATAATGTATATAACTTGAGATTATTTGCATGTTATGGACCGGGGGATACTGACAATAAGTTTATTACTCATTGTATTAGAAGTGTTTTAGCTGATAAAGATATAACAATTAGACAAAACTGTATATTTGATTATATTCAAGTGTATGATTTAGCAAATATTTTTAGTTATTTTATTGAAAATAAACCTAAATATCATGATTATAATATAGCTAGTGGAGATCGTTATACATTGGTAGAAATTGCTGAGAAAGTTTTGAAATTAATGAACAGCGATAAAAAAGTTATTATTTTAAAAGATGGAATGAATAAAGAGTATACACCAAATATTTCACGTTTATTAGAAGAAATGGGTGGTTATAAATTTATTTCATTAGATGAAGGTATAAAAATTCAAATTGAAAGTGAGATAGGAAATTAAAAATGAAAAAAAGAGTTGCAGATATTATTATTGAAACTTTGGTTGAATTAGGTGTAAAGGATTGTTTTAGTGTTGTTGGAGGAGGATCTATGCATCTTGATAATGCACTAGGTTTAAATGACGATATGAATGTTGTTTTTCATCATCATGAACAAGCTTGTGCAATGGCAGCGGAAGGGTATGCAAAAACTTCTGGAAATATTGCGGCTGTTTGTGTAACAAGTGGACCTGGTGCAACAAATACACTTACTGGAGTAATGGGTGCTTGGGTTGACAGTGTTCCAATGTTTGTTATGTCGGGACAAATAAGATATGAAGTTTCGGTTGCTAAGACTGGCTTACCACTTAGATTTAGAGGAAATCAAGAATTTGATATTATTGGGTCAGTTAAAAATATGACAAAATATGCAAAGATGGTTACTGATCCATTATCAATAAAAAAAGAAATAAATAAGGCGGTTAAAACAGCTATTTCAGGAAGAAGAGGTCCTGTCTGGTTAGATATTCCTTTAGATATTCAAAATGCGATGGTAAATGAAGAAGATTTATATCCTGTTGAAGAAATAAAAGAAGAACCAACAATTAAAGAAGAAGAATTTAATAATTTAATTGAAATGATTAGTAATGCTAAAAGACCAGTAATTATCGGTGGTAATGGAATTGCTAACAGTGGAAATCTTGGGTTATTTAGAGAATTTGCTAAAAAGCTTGGTATCCCTGTTGTAGCTTCAGCAATTGCTGCGGATGTATTATATGACGATTATGATTTATACTATGGTATTTCTGGTTTTATTGGCCCAAGAACAGGTAACTTTATTCTACAAAATGCTGATTTTATTCTTACTCTAGGTACAAGCTTAGGATTCAAAACTACAGGATATACACAAGAAAAATTTGCTGTTAATGCTAAAATTGTAATGGTAGATTGTGATGAGTATGAAGTAAGAAAACCAGGAGTCAGAGTTGATTATTTTATTCATTCTGAATTAAAAAATTTCTTTAACTATTGTTTACCAAAAATTAAACATGTTAATGTACCTAATGAATGGATAGATTATTGTAATAAATTAAAAAATAGATTTACACCTTTTGAAGCAACAGAAGGTTTAAGTGCAGATGACAGAGTGTGCTCATACATGTTCTGGAAAAAATTTGAAGAACATGAACCAGATGATAGCATTGCGGCACTTGGAAATAATACAGGTATAAGTTCTAAATTACAAATTGGTATTAAACATGAAAATTCACGTGTAATTGCAAATAATAACTGTGGTTCAATGGGATATGATTTACCAGCAGCAATAGGATCAGCTGTAGCAAGTAAAAAAGAAGTAATTTGTGTTACAGGTGATGGAAGTATTATGATGAACTTGCAAGAGCTTCAAACAATTAAACATTATAATTTACCTGTAAAAGTTGTGATTTTTTCTAATGATGGATACAATGCTTTTAGACAAACATGTAAAAACTTCTTTAATGGATTTAACGTAGGGTGTGATGCAGAAAGTGGTGTAAGTTTCCCTTCATTTGAAAAAGTAGCTGATACATTTGGATATGGATATAAATGCTGTCATTCAAATGGCGAACTAGACGAATGTTTAGATTGGTTATTCAGTCAAGAAGGTCAAGTTATCTTAGAAGTGGAACAACGCTTAGATGATCCAATCACTCCAAAAGTAATGTCAAGAATTAATGATAAAGGTGAATTTGTAACACCTTCTATCGAAGATATGTATCCTTTTATTGATGAAGAAGAATACAAATCATTAATGATAGGTAAATAATTGGAGAATATATGAGAAGCTTTGTATTAGGAAAAAAAGAAAATATAAAGAAAGATAGCTATATTTGGAATACAATTGGCGGATTGATAAATGCATTTCAATCCGTCATAATTCTTATGGTTTTAACTAGATCGTTAGATATGGAATATGCTGGTATTTTTACTATTGCATGGGCTATTGCTAACCTTGTTATTACTATAGGAAAATATGGTGTAAGAAATTATCAAGTAACAGATGTAAATGAAAAATATAGTTTTAATGATTATTTTTCAAATAGAGTAATTGTTAGTATATTGATGATTATTTTTACATGTATTTATGTTTGTTTTTTGAGTATTAGTAATCAATATGCATTTGATAAAACAGTTATAGTTTTTTTAATGTGTTATTTAAAATTGATTGATTCTGTTGAAGATGTTTTTCATGGGATGTATCAGCAACATGAAAGATTAGATGTTGCAAGTAAATGTATGTCTATTAGACTCATTTTATCGACAGTTTGTTTATGCGTATGTTCGATTATATTTAAAGATTTGCTTATATCGTCTATTATTACATGTGTATTTTCAACTTTTATTTTTGTTTATTTATTAAAAATTACATATTCAATATTTAATCTTCCTAAAATTCAATTTGATTTTTTTAATGCTAAAAGAATTTTAAAAGATTGTTTTCCAATTTTTGCTGGTTCATTTTTGTCTTTTTATATATTAAATGCACCAAAATATGCTATTGATGCCTTATTAAGTTCTGAATTACAAGCATATTATGGTTTTATTTCAATGCCTGTTTTTGTAATAGGATTGTTAAACAACTTTGTATTTCAACCTATTTTAACAACTGTTGCCAATTGCTATGAAACAAAGAATAAAGATCAATTTTTTCAGCTAATTAAAAGACAGATAGTTGTTATATTAATTATAACTATTGTGGCTTTAATTGGATCGTATGTATTAGGAATACCGGTATTATCAATTTTATATAATTGTGATTTATCAAATTATAAGGTTGACTTATTGATTTTAATGCTAGGAGGAGGAATTCTAGCGTATGTTGGTTTTTTAACGACAATTATTACTTTAATGAGAAATCAAAATATTATTTTAATAGGTTATGTAATTGGTGGCGTATTAGCAATTGTTTTATCTCAATTAGTTGTTAGTTTATATGGTTTAAGAGGTGCATCAATACTTTACTTATTATTAATAAGTGTTCTAGCAGTTTTTTTCAGTATAGCTTTTTATTTTAATTTAAAGACGTGGAAAGAAGGTATTACTAGTGAAAGATAAATTAGTTTTAATAGGCGCAGGTGGCTATTGCAGAGGTGTTTTGGATTCGTTATTACTTTTGGATTCTTATGAAATTGTAGGAATAACAGATCCAGCCACACCAATAGGAACAGATGTTTATGGAATTTCTGTATTAGGTACAGATGATATTCTTCCAAAGTTATTTGAATTAGGTGTAAAGAAAGCTCATATTACAGTAGGTAGTGTTGGAAATTGTTCACTTAGAAAAAAATTAGTTGAAATGGCTGAAAACATTGGATTTGAACTTGTAACTATTATTGACCCTAATGCTGTTTTAGCTAAAGATGTAAGATTGGGGAAAATGGCTTATATTGGAAAAAGTGCTACAATAAATTCTGATGTTGAAATTGGAAATTATTGTATTATTAATACTGGAAGTATTATTGAACATGGATGCAGGATTGGAAATTTTGTTCATGTAGCACCTGGAAGTGTTCTTGTTGGTGATATTCATGTTGGAAATGAAAGTCATTTTGGTTTAAATTGTTCGGTTTTACAAGGATTGACTATTGGGAATCGTGTAATTGTGGGAGCAGGAAGTACGGTTCTTAGAAATGTAAATGACGGAGAAACGGTTGTAGGCATAGTAAAATAGAAAGGAGCTTGTATGAAAAAAATAAGTGTTTTAACAGGAACAAGAGCAGAATATCATTTAATGTATCCTGTTTTAAAAAAGATAGTAGAACATCCTGATCTAGAGTTAGATTTAATTGTCACAGGTGCTCATTTAAGTGCCAAGTATGGTAACACATATCAAGCAATTGAAAAAGATGGAATTCCAATTAGTATTAAACTTCCTATTTTGAAAGATGATGAGGAAATCGTTGATATGGATAGGGCTATTGCTGAATGTATGTTAGGATGTAGTAAACATTTTAAAGATGTTAAACCTGATTTATTATTGGTATTAGGAGATCGCTACGAATTATTTGGTGCGGTTATTCCTGCTATTAATCAACATATACCAATTGCACATATTCATGGTGGCGAAACTACAGAAGGCGCTATTGATGAAGCTGTTCGTCATTCTGTTACAAAATGTAGTTATTTACACTTTACATGTTGTGAACCATATCGAAAAAGAGTAATTCAATTAGGTGAATCACCCGATAGAGTGTTTAATGTAGGTGGATTAGGTGTAGAAAATATATTAACGCAATCTTTAATGACAAAAGAAGATTTGGAAAAAAATTTATCATTTCCTTTAAATAATTATTCATTAGTAACATTTCATCCAGTAACTTTAGAAGAAGGTACTGCAGTTCAACAAGTAAAAGAAATGTTGGATGCTTTCTTAGAAGTAGAAGATATGAATTTTATTATTACAAAGGCAAATGCTGATGCTGGTGGAAATAAAATTAATGAAGTAATAGATCAATATGCTGAAAAGTATCCACAAAAGTTTTATACTGAATTTAGCTTAGGAATGGTGAGATACTTAAGTGCTATGAAATATGCACATCTAGTTATTGGAAATTCATCAAGTGGTATTTTAGAAGTTCCATCTTTTAGAGTTCCTACTATTAATATTGGAGACCGACAAAAAGGTAGAATCAAATGTGAGAGTATTATTGATTGCAATCCAAATAAAAAAGCTATACTTGATGCCATTTCCAAAGGCTTAAGTTCTTCGTTTAGGGATTCTATAAAAACAATGGAAAGTCCATATGGAAATGGAACCACAAGCCAACAAATTATAGATATCATTAATAAATATTTAGAAAATGGAATTGACTTAAAAAAGAAATTTTATGATATAGAATTTAATTTGAAAGGGGAAAAATAGAAATGTCACATGTATATATTGTTGCTGAAATTGGGTGTAACCATAATGGAAATGTTGATTTAGCTTATAAAATGGTTGATAAAGCTAAGGAATGTGGTGTTGATGCTGTAAAATTCCAAACATTTAATTCATCGTTATTAATTTCAAAATATACACCTAAAGCAGAATACCAAATTAAAAATACAGGTAATCAAGAAAGTCAATTAGAAATGACAAGAAAATTAGAGTTATCTCATGATGATTACATGAATTTAAGAAAATATGCTCAAGATTTAGGTTTAGATGTTTTTTCTACAGCATTTGATGATGAATCAATCGATTTTTTATATTCAATCAAACAAAACGTTTGGAAAATACCTTCTGGAGAAGTAACAAATTTACCATATTTAAGAAAAATAGCACAACTAGAAATTGAAAATAAAAAAATTATTTTATCAACTGGTATGGCTACGATTGATGAAATTAATAATGCTTTATCTATTTTAAACGCAGGAACTCCTGCAGAAATTATTATTTTACATTGCAATACAGAATATCCAACGGAAGATATTGATGTAAATGTATCTGCAATTAGTGATTTACATAAATCATTTCCTAATTATAAAATAGGTTTTTCAGATCATTCAAGAGGATTTGTTGCACCTATTCTAGCATTGGCATATGATATTTGCTTTATTGAAAAACATTTTACTTTAGATTGTAATATGGAAGGACCAGATCATAAAGCTTCTATTATGCCAGATGATTTAAAAGTACTATGTGAATCTGTTAGAAGGGCTGAAGTTATTATAGGTGATGGTAAAAAAAGAGTAACAGATTCAGAAAGAAAAAATAAAAAAATTGCAAGAAAGTCTATCGTTGCAAAAAAACAAATCAAAAAAGGTGATATATTCACTGAAGAAAATATCACATGTAAAAGACCTGGAAATGGAATTAGCCCAATGAAATGGGACGATATCTTAGGAAAAGTTTCATCGAAAGATTTTGAGGAAGATCAATTAATTGAATGTGAAGGATTTGAATGGGAAGATAAGTAGATCTCGCAAAAGAAAGTAAGAAAAGCAATTATACCAGCATCAGGATTAGGAACACGATTTTTACCAGCAACAAAGGCAATCGCTAAAGAAATGTTGCCAATCGTAGATATTCCAACAATTCAATACATTATTCAAGAAGCAGTAGATAGTGGAATTGAAGAAATCTTAATTATCACAAATAGTAATAAACATGCTATGGAAAACCATTTTGATAAAAACTATGAACTTGAAGAAAGATTAAAAGAATCAGGAAAACTTGAACAAGTAAAAATGATTCAAGATATTGCAGATATGGCCAATATCTACTATATCAGACAAAAAGAACCAAAAGGATTAGGGCATGCCGTCTTATGTGCTAAATCATTTATTGGAGATGAACCTTTTGCAGTCTTATTAGGAGATGATGTGGTTGTTAATAAAGAAGGGAAACCTGCTTTAAAACAATTGATTGAACAATATGAACAAACATCAGCTTCTGTCGTAGGAGTACAAACAGTAGCGAAAAAAGATGTTAGTAAATATGGAATTGTTGAACCATCAAAATCACATCCAGCCAAAGGAAGACTTGTAAAATTAACAGATATGGTAGAAAAACCAGCACCAGAAAAAGCACCAAGTCAAATGGCAGTGTTAGGAAGATATGTATTGACTCCAGAAATCTTTGAACTGTTAGAAACACAAGGAAAAGGAGCAGGGGGAGAAATCCAATTAACAGATGCCATTAAAAGATTATTAGATAGACAAGCAGTATATGCTTATGATTTTGAAGGAAAGAGATATGATGTGGGAGATAAATTTGGATTTATCAAAGCAACTATTGATTTTGCTTTAGAGCGAGAAGACTTACATGATCAAGTAAATGATTATATTCATTTATTAGTTGAAAAAGATAAATGATTTAAGGGGATGTTAATATGTATAAAATAACAGATTTATATGATTTAAATCATACTCAAGCAAGTTCATATTTGCAAAAATATGAATATCCTTGGGAAGCATTAAAAGGAATAAAAGACTTTATTATTGAATTAGGATCATCACTCGGTGATGATTATAATGAAATAAGTGAACATGTATGGGTTCATAAAGATGCTAAAGTTTTTGATAGTGCTTATCTAGGAGCACCATGTATTATAGGAGCAAGGACAGAAGTAAGACATTGTGCATTTATAAGAGGAAGTGCATTAGTTGGAGAAGATTGTGTTATTGGTAATTCAGTAGAATTAAAGAATGTCATTATCTTTGATAGTGTTCAAGTTCCACATTATAATTATGTAGGAGATTCTATCCTAGGATATAAATCTCATATGGGAGCAGGATCTATTACAAGTAATGTTAAAAGTGATAAAACACTCGTTGTTGTAAAAGATCGTTTTAACAATGAAAATATTGAAACAGGATTAAAGAAAATGGGAGCTATGTTAGGAGACTATGTAGAAGTAGGATGTAACAGTGTATTAAATCCAGGAACTGTTATAGGAAGACATAGTAATATTTATCCATTATCAAGAGTAAGAGGTGTTGTACCAACACACTCTATCTTTAAGGATCTTGATAATATTGTCGAAAAGAAATAATGAATGAAAGGTGTAGCACTAGTATGTTACACCTTATTTTTTTGTGTTATACTAAAGATAGTTATCAATTATGAAAGAGAGAAATATAATATGAAAAGAAAAATCAATATTGCTAATTTTAATTTGACATATGGAGATAATGATGAACCAATGTTATCTCATTTTGACGATATTTTATATCCTGCTTTAATAAGTAATATAAAAAAGGAAAGCTTTAATAGAACAGGAATTACAACTTCTTATTTTTTAATGGATATAAAAATAGAAAATAATAAAAACAATAATTATATTTTAACGGGGTTAATTGTTAAAGATACAATTTTGGAGATTAAATCACAAATGAATGGTGATAATTTAGTTGATACTGATTATACATATAAATCTGCACCATATTCTTATTTTTGTATTAACTTAATTAATCATAGAATGTATTTGGTTAAAAACCAAAGTGGAAGTCCCGATTTAAGATTGTTTAAATCTACAGTAGAGTTTATATTAAGGGAATATGTTAATAAAAGAAATCAAGAATTAAATGATGAAAAAGATTTGTTACCTGTACCTTTTGTAGAAGTATTAGGAATACCTTATTATGCAAAAATACAAGAGGAATTACAAAAAGTAGAAAAAATTCAATCATTAACATTAAATTTTTTTCCATTAAATGGAGATACTGATTTTAGTGAAGCGTTTAAGAGTGTTTCTGATATTAGAATAAATATTGATTCAAAAAATGGTAGTGTAAAATATAATAATCCAAAGAATATAGAAAAAGTTGGAGAATTGTTGAAAGAGACTAATGGAACAGTTGACCCTAAAGTAAGAGTGAAATATAAAAATTCTGCAAGGACAGCAACAATAGAAGGCAGTCAATTAACAGAGCAAATTACCGTTGAATTAACAGATAGTGAAGAAGGAATTAAGGAATATAATAATATTCAGCAAATTTCTAATTCTATGGAAAAAAGTGAAACATTAAATAATATAAAAGGAAATCATATAAAAATATATGATAAGTATAAAAATAAAATAATTTCTATATTAAATAAAAAATAAGAATATCTAATAAAGATGATTAGTTAAAATTAATAGGAGGTGTGTCTATGACAAAAAATGAGTTTAATAAAAAACTGGATAATTTAGCAATAGAACCATCTTCAAATAAATTACTTTGTGAATCAATTAAGTGGGCAGTATTTGAAAAAGAAAATAAATTTAGCTTAATTATATCAATAATACTATCAGTGATTTTGGGAATGATAGTATCTTTTTCTCAAAATACTGTAATTCTTTTTGAAAGTATTATATCTATTTTCTTAGATATTGTGTTGGTTATGTTTGGAGTGATATTTACAGCTTTTGCTTTATTGCAAGCATATATAAATACAAATATATTAAAAAGTATGGTTCCACAATCTTTTGAAGAAGACAATAATTTGGGAGTGAATTACGATAAAAGTAAATTTCCTATTCATAAAGCTAATGAAAATTTTACAAATTTATTGATGTTGACGTTGATTAATATTTTTATTTTAGTGGCTATAAAAATTATATTAAAATTTATTAGTCCAGATTTTATTTTATTTTCATGTGTGTTATTTTCTAACATTTGTTGTGCATTGCTATCATCTGTACTATTCACTTTTACAATAGATAATATAATATTAGTAAAAAGTATAGTAAGAGACTTATATGTATTATTTAATTTAGGAACGTATATATCTATTTTACAAATAGTAAAAGAAAAGGATAAAAGGGAATAAGTTATATCTAATCTAAAAAGAAATTAGAGGTGTGATTTTATGAATATTAGGAATTATTTTCAGTTTGAAGAATATATTGTTGAAGTATTTAAAAATTGTGGTTTTGAGGTTACACGATTATATGAAATGAAAAATCACGAAGCTGATTTAAGAGTAGAAAAAGATAATGCATGTTATTTTGTTGAAATAAAATTACGTTTTAATTCAAATAAATCAATTTTACGATTGATTGAAAATGCAAGTGTTAAAAAATGTATTCCTATATTTGTGGTTGGACAGATACTATCAGATAAAAATAAAGAAGAACTGAAAAAATTGAGTAATGAATTGATAATTATAGATTTACCTAATTTATTATATGCAACTCAATCTAATGAAAAACTCTATAATAATATTCTTGGTACATTGCCGGAAAGAATAGAAAACATACATAAAGAAAAAGGTTTTTTAGAATCTGAAATCCTACTTCATAGTAGCTATACAGAGAATCTTATTGAAGAATTAAAAAATTGTGAGGGAGGAAAAGAATCATTCAATACATACGAAAATATTTGTGTTGAAATACTAAAATCAATATTTGAAAATGATTTGTGCTTGTGGAAAAAACAAGAAAAATCCAATAAAAATTTGTATAGATTTGATTTAATTTGTAGAGTTAAGGAAGAAAATAAAAATTCATTTTGGTCAATTATAGAAAATTATTTTAACTCTAAATATGTTGTATTTGAGTTTAAAAATTATAGTGATAAAATTAGCCAAAAAGAAATATATACTACGGAAAAATATTTATATGCTAAAGCTTTAAGAAGTGTGGCAATTATTATATCTGCTAGTGGATATGACGAAAATGCTTATTGGGCTGTTAAAGGAACATTGAGAGAACAAGGGAAATTAATTATTTTATTAACTAGTAAAGATTTAATAAAAATGTCTACAATGAAATCAAATGATGAAAATCCATCAGATTTTTTAGTGGATAAATTGGACGATTTGTTAATAGAATTAGAAAAATAAATAGATAATTTTATAAAAACAAAATTTAAAAGCAAAAATTTTCATGAAACTATTAATGAAGATCAAGATGATTTGTGCAAAGTACATTTTTAAATGATTCAAATATAAAAGTAATAGCTAGATTAGAAGAATTTGGTTATTCTAATTTGCTTTTTATTGACTTATCACCGTTGATTTTTATTGTTTGTGGTTTTTAAGCACTAGATAAAAAGGTGGATAAGAATATAGAAATCTAAGAACTACAATATAGAATGTGGAGATTCCATAAACTATATTGTAGTTTTTATATTCTCCAAAAACTATATGGAAAGGAAGAGAGAATAGTAAGAGTCAAATAAATAACCGATTATAAATAATTGATGAATTCAATACAATAAGGATGTACTTAATAAGGAGGTGCATCTTTTTTGATAATTAGAGAAAAGAAAAATGGAAGGAAGTTATCGAAGCACAGAAACAAAGTGGTTTGACAATTAAAAAGTATTGTAATGACAATCATATTTGTATTTCCAGCTTCTATAAACAAAAGGCTTTGATTCTTGAAGAAGAAAATACTTTTCTTCCTGTCATCATTGATAAAAGTAATGATGTTATTGATTTTGATATTGACCATCATCATATTTCCTGTTCCAAACAAAAACTCAAGATTTTATTAGAGAACTTGCTATGATTATCAATACCGATGAAATCAAAAATATTTATGTTGCCAAGCAGTTTTGTGACATGAGAAAACAAATTGATGGTCTTGCTTTGATTGTTACATCTCAGTTCAACATGAATGTCTTGGATCATAGCTTGTTTATTTTTACCAATGCTTCGCATAATAGAATCAAAATGCTTTATTATGAAGCCAATAGCTTCTGGCTTTTTACAAGAAGACTTGAAAATGGAAAATTCAAGTTTAAAAAGCATGAGGAATCAGGTGTTTTGATGATTACACCTCAACAGCTCAACTGGCTGATTGAAGGATTGGAGTTTGAAAATAAAATTAGTGAGGATACTGTATCAAACTGTATTCTCATCTAATAATTTATGGTATAATCTTTCCTGTTTGAAGGATGTGATGACAATGATGATTATTTCACTCTAGTTGATCACTTATTCCGATTAGGTTGACCAACTATTCCGATAGACTTGATCAACTGCTATTTTTCATTAAATTCCGATGGGGTTGATCAATCATTCCGATGAACCTGACCATCTAAAAATCCTGACTGTATAATACCAGCCAGGACTTATTTTTATCTGCTTCTCATTGACTTGTTACCTTTGATTTTTATTGTTTATGATTTTGATACAATTCTATCCAATATAGCGTCAGCTAATGCACCTCCGCCAAGTTTACTGTACCATCCTGCAACATCAAATTGAGAACATAGAATCGTTGAATGTACTCAATATCTTTTTTCTAATACTTCTAGAATATCTTGTTGTTCAATATTATTTGTTGTTACCAATAGCCATTCGTCCAATATCAAAAGATCACATCTTTCATACTGTCTTATTTTGTTTCTGTAAGTTCCTTGGATTCTTGATAATTCTAATTCAGATAATAAATCTGGCAGTCTTACATATTTTACTTTCAATCCTGCATTACAAGCTTCTACACCAAGAGCACAGGCAATATAAGATTTACCACTTCCAGTAGCACCAACTATAATAATATTTTCTTGTTTTCTGATATACTCATTCGTTACAAGATTTACAATCTGATTCTTATCCAATTGTCTATCTGTATAGTATTTGATTTGAGTAACAGATGCTTTAGATTCTACAAATTTTGCATTGGCAATCAATCTTTCGATTCTATGATTATGTTGACTGTCTACTTCAGCATCGACAAGAAGTTCAAGTCTTTGATCAAAAGTCAAATCATTTATATCTGCTGAATCAACCTGTTCCTTATACGCTTTTGCCATACCAGGTAATCTTAATAATAACATTTTGTCATATGTATCTCTATTCATTTTCATTCCCTCCATAATATGATGAACCTTTAATAATTGCATAACTTTCATCAATCGTTTCTTTATCTGCTGTTTTTCTAACATCTTGATTATGTGCAATGATTAATTTAATATTTTTGTAGCGGAGCAAAGCTAAATGATGAAGGGCCATTTTACACGCTTCTTCAAGCTGTCTAGATGAATAAGAGTCTGCCAACTTCAAAATCGATCTGCAGCCATTATATGCTTGTTGTTCCGCTCTATAATGATTTAATAACTGATCAATGACCTTATAGGTATGAGGACCTATCTTATCTGCCCAGTTTCTAAATCTGTCACCATTCCATTCACCAGCTTTTTGATGATTCAATGGCATATGATCTGTATTGGTAGAATATTGACCAGGATAGCCATATAATCTTTTATGGGAACAAATACGCTGATGTTTATAATAAACTTCAATTATATTTTTGGTTATTCTGATATCAACCTTTTGTTTGATATACTCATATGGAACAGAATAATACATTTTGTCAAAAGCAACATGATAGTTGTATTGAACTGTTGCTTTTTTCCATACAGCAAATTCATAAGGCTCTTTAGGTAATGGTCTTAAAAACATCTTTTCTTCATTTTCAAATATTTCCTTGCGACTACCATCTCGTTTTTGAAAAGGTCTTGCATTGAATTCATCAAGACATTTTCTTATTTTTATATTGTCTTCCTTAACAGAATGAAATTCTTCTTTTCTAAGGCGTGCAATTATAGAAGACGTTACTTTACCCACTGTACCTTCAACACTTGGTTTTCCTTTAGGTGATCTAACAAGTGTTGGGACAATAGCCACATCATAATAGTCTCCCATTTCCTGATAGGATTTATTTAGAATGACATCGTCATTTTTAGGATGTTTTATAACACCTGTTTTTAAATTATCAGGAATGAGCAAGGGTGTTGTTCCTCCAAAATATTCAAACATGTTAATATGAGCATTGATCCAATTTTCTTGTTTCATATCACTCATAAGTTCAACATAGGTATGTTAGCTGTAAGGCAAAGTTGCGACAAAAAGATAACCTTTGCTTACTTCGCCAGTCAATTCATCAACGATTGGAACAGTTGTACCTGCCCAATCCACTTCAATTCTTTCAGCTACCTTATGATCAAAGTGCATCGTTGCTTTGTTTTTTTCGATATACTGATTAAAGTAATTACAGAACTGAGAATACTGAAGTGGAATCTTACTAGCAGCTCTCACTTCATTGGAATACTCTTGCCATAATATCATTTTGTTTATACACCAGGTCTTTGTAATTCAAGATACATCATTTCACAATCTGGTTTAGGTTGAAGATTATCATTATCATCATTTGATTTTGGAAATAACTTATTGGCAAATTCTTCACTTGTCATAGAACTTGCATCGTTCCAAGTCAATCTTAAAGATTCGGTGGCATTTTCAACTTTTCTAATCGTGTTTCTTGATGTATTTAATAATTTAGAGATTTCATTTCTAGATATACCTAGTGACAAATATCTAAAAATCTCTTTATATTTTTCCTCATATTGTTTCAAAATAAAAAACTCCTTTCCTGTAAAATATTTTGTAGATATGATGCTTATCTACACCTTAATTTTACAAGAAAAGGAGTCTCTATTATATGATTGGTCAACCTAATCGGAATGGTTGGTCAAGTATATCGGAATTGATAATCAAGAAAAATCGGAATTACTGGTCAGCTATGCTATAATAATTAGAAAATATAAAAAAACAAGATAATAACAAGAAAAAGTAAGCAATTAACAAGAAAAAAGCAAGAATAACAGAAACAAAAGCAAGAAAACTATAAACAAAAACAAGAAATTATTGACAAAAGGTGAAATAGGATATAATCTAAAGAAGGAGGTATCAAAAAATGACAAAAAGCCACGATATAAGACAAGAAATAGTTAGATTTATGTCTGATACAAACAAGCATTCTGTACAGGAAATGAAAGAATATCTATACAGACAGAATATTGGTGAGTATTCAGAAGGACAATTTGCGGGAGTGATAAACAATTTACAAAAAAATGGAACATTAAAAAAAATAGAAAGAGGTGTATATATATTGGAAAATAAAAATGATGTTAGACAAAAAAAATGCTTTGTTGTATCACCTATCGGTGATACAAATAGTGAAATAAGGAAAAATGCGGATCAATTATTTAATTATATCATTAAACCTGTATGTGAAAATTGCGGGTTTAAAGCAATAAGAATTGATCAAGAAAATACCCCAGATTCTATTTCTCAAGGAATCATAGAATGTTTAGATAAATATGATTTGGTAATTGCTGACTTGACAGGCCATAATCCTAATGTTTTTTTTGAAATAGGATACCGTACAGCCAAAAACAAGCCAATAATACATTTAAAAAGAAAAGATGAAGAAATACCATTTGATGTATCTACAATTAGAACTTTTGAATACGATTTAACAGATTTGGATATTGTTGCAGAAACACGTGACAGATTAGAAAGGGCGATATCTAGTTTTGTTTATGAGGAGAATATAGAAAACAATGATTCTGAGATAGTAGAAGGAAATAGTAGAATTACATCAGCTTTAAATGAAATACTTTTTAAAATTGATTCACTTTGTGAAGAAATAAAGAAAAAGGATCAAGAAAATATAAAAGCTGTTATTGAAACTTATAATGGAATGGCACAAACTAATGATAGTACAGAAACACAAATGTTAAAAATATTATTACCAGAATTATTAAGAAATCCACAAGCTGCAGATTCCCTTATTAAATTAAGTGAAAAATTTAAGTAATATAAATGCTTTTAATTTTTTTATTTAAAGTAATGATAATAAATAAACTATTTATCATAATTTTTGCAGATTAACTTGGTTTGCAAGAAAATGAAACAGTATTACGATGGTTTAAGTGTGAATAAAAAGGAGAAATTTTTATTATGTTAAATTATGAAATCCTAAAAATAAAATTGAAGAGTATTATCAGTTGTATTAAAGATTATACAAATGAACCATCTATTTCATATACATGTAATGAATTGGAAAATAGATTAGAAAAATGTAACATGAATTATGATGTTTTAAATTATTGCTGTAGGAAAATTTACGAATGGTATAAAAATAACTTTGAAAAAATCTATAATAATCGTTATGTCCTTAATAAGGATGTACATGAAGATAATATAAAGGAACTTGAAGAAATACTTGAAAATATAAATATTAATCAAAATAAATATGAGATTCTTTTTTCAAAAGAAAAAACTAAAAAGGACGATTTAATGATTAGTAAGAGTGATATTTTTATTGTACATGGACATGATAGTGGCTTAAAAAATGAGGTTGCACGATTTTTGGAGAACCTTGGTTTAAATCCTATTATTCTTCATGAACAAGCTAATAAAGGAAACACTATTATTGAAAAAATAGAAGAATTTTCTAATGTGGGATTTGGTATAGTGTTATATACTCCTTGTGATAAAGGTGGATTGGCCGAAAAAAATGATTTAAGATATCGTGCACGTCAAAATGTTGTGTTTGAACATGGATATCTAATTGGTAAATTAGGACGAAAGAAGGTTTGTGCCTTGGTAAAAGAAGATGTAGAAAAGCCAAATGATATATCTGGTGTAGTTTATATTTCTTATGATGAAAGTGGTGGATGGAAATTAGAAATTGCAAAAGAATTGAAGGCTGCGGGGTATAAAGTGGATTTCAATATGCTATTTTAAAGATAGAAAATGTAATGATATGCTTGATTATTAATTATTTTATTTATTAAAGTAAAACCTAAATACTTTAAGAATTTTTTTAAAAGAGTGTAACTGCTGAATGCAAAATTGTTTTCTTTTTTTATAGTAAGTGCCAAATAAAATAGTGGCTAGAAATATAATAAATCATCAATGATAATTATAGTAGTTTTAGAGAACTAAAATTACTATATCAAGTATCTTTAGGTACTCAAAAGACTATATATAGTAATTTGAGTGCCTAATTTTACTATACGAGGATGGTGAGATTATGAATGTTCAGAGTATCAATAATGACATCAAGACAAAACAAAATGGATGAAAATAATAAAAGAATGCAGAGAAAGTGTGCTTCCAGTTAAAACGTGGTGTAAACAGAATAATGTTTGTGAACAGACCTACTACAAATAGCTCAAGAAATTAAGAACTATAGCTGTTGAATCTGGAGCTGTTTCAGTTCCAACCTTTGTACCTGTAGATCAGAGTAATCTGAAAAAAGAAAATATTGTTATAACCAAAGGTGATGTACGAACTGAGTTTTCTTGTCATGCGGATATAAAAATGATAACGAATATTATCGGAGACTTACTATGTTAGGTGATATTTCAAAAGCTGAACATATTTATATAGCTGTTGGCTATACAGATATGAGAAAACAGATTGATGGTCTTTCAGCTATCGTTCAACAGAATTTCAAGCTCGATTCATTTTCCAAAGAAATCAATTTATTACCTGTTGAAGGTGTGATGTCTTTTTTTGTGTATGTATTATTTTTAGTAAGCTCTCTTATTTGTCTTTATCAGTTTAAAAATGGCAAAGAGGACATATTTATATGGTAAATAATTATTATACTTTATTTTTAATAAATTAATATTTAAAATTCTTAGTTTAAATACGAAATAAAGGTGTTTAATGAATTGCATAACATGCAAATATAATCATTTCTATTATACTTAAAAGTGTGTAAGGAGGCTGAATCATGTAAAAAAGCTATAAGGGGTTTTTATATAATTAGAACATTAATAATACATTTTCTTTCCGTTCGGTTATGATATAGAACCTCTTAGTAAAAGAACAAGATTTTAATAATTAAAGGTTTTATAATAAAGTATAAATCAGTAAAAAGAGAGGGTTATAAAATGGATTGGAGTAATTTATTAACAATAGAACGATTTTCTAAGAAAGAAAATCTTTTTTCAGAAAATGATAAAACAAAAGAATGGACATTTAAAAAGTATAACAGAGGAAATTTTACTTGTTTTGATGATGATTATCAAACAATTATAAAAAGTGCTTCTTTTAGAAGGTTACAAGATAAAACACAAGTTTTTCCACTAGAAAAAAATGACTTTGTTAGAACGAGACTTACTCATTCAATAGAGACATCAGCAATCGCTAGAAAATTAGGAAACATGGTGCTTGCGAATATATCTTTAGAAATAAATAAAAATAATAATAGCTATAAGGATTATCAAAAAAATGAAGAAGAAATGAGCACAATTCCAGACTTACTTGCATGTGCTGGATTACTACATGATATAGGCAATCCACCATTTGGACATTTTGGTGAAGTTGTTATGTCTGATTGGTTTAAAAATAATATAAAACATTTAAAATATAAAGGTAAACAATTAGAAGATGTGCTTACAAAACAACAGTTAGAAGATTTATATAATTTAGATGGTAATTCTCAAGCATTGCGTGTTGTAGGAAAATTGCATGATTTACATAATGAAAGTGGTATGAACCTTACAAAATCATTATTAAACATACTTGTAAAATATCCTGTTAAATCTACAGAAGTTGATAAGAATTCAAAAGATATAAAATATCATAAACTAGGATATTATGCATCAGACTTTGATATGTTTGATGACATTGCTCAAACAACTGGTACAAAGTTGAATGATAATGAATATGCAAGACATCCGCTTACTTATTTATTAGAAGCGGCTGATGATATTGCGTATGCAGCAGCCGATATAGAAGATGGTTTAAAAAAGAATTATATTACGGTTCAAGATTTTATTGATTACTTTGAAGAAAATGTTGATGAATCTGATGATAAAAACTATTCATTACTACAAAAATTAAAGGGGCAATTAGAAAAAAATGAACAAAATGAATTACAAGTTATGCAAGAATGGCTTGATTATGTAAGAGATTGGTTAGAATATAATGCAGCCTATAGTTTTACATATAATTATGATGCTATTATGAAAGGTACATATACAAAAGAATTGTTAGAAGGTGTTTATAACAGCCAAACATTAAAAGTTCTTAAAGGTGCAGCAGATAAGTATTTATTTGCTAATACAGAAATCAATAAAGTTGAATTATCAGGATCAGTAATATTAGAATTTCTATTAAATAAATTTGTAGGAGCTATATTGGAATATGATGAAAAAGATATAAAAATGACTAAAGAAAATAAAAAAATTATTGGGTTATTATCTCAAAATCATATGAATGTTTATAATAAGGAAAAAGAAAAATGTGTTAGTGAGGGAGATAAGGTTTATCTAAAATTGCATTTGGTTATTGATTATATCTCAGGTATGACAGATAGCTATGCCAAAAGACTTTGTCAGGAATTAAGAGGAGTTACATTTTTTGAATAAGTAAGAGGTAATTGAAATGAATATGAATATAGAAAACTTATATCATTATACTAGTGTAGATGGCTTTAAAAGTATTATAGAAAATCATTATTTTAGATTGTCAGAATCATCATTTTTAAATGATCCAGATGATTGTAAATTATTTAATGATTTTCTAGTCAAAAATATAAATGATCCAGAATTTTTTATAGAAACAACTAAGATGAAAGCTTTAATGAATAATAAAGATAATATTTTAGAGATTTATAAAAAATGTTCTTTTGAAGATTATATAAAATATTTAGAAAAAAACATTAAACTATATGTTATGTCTTTTTCTAGTAAAGATGATGATTTAACTATGTGGAATTATTATGGAAAAGGAGGCTTTTCCTTAAAAGTATCAAAAGATCAATTAATTCAAGTAATGAAAAATAATTTAAAAGAAAATGATGAATTTTTTACTATTTCTAATGTGATTTATACAAAAAAGGATACTTGTGATAAAATTCCTAACTTTAATAGTTTTCATTTATATAGTAAAGAATATGATGATCTTCTAAAAGAAAATGAAAATATAAGGAAAGAAGAAAATAAGGAAGATATAAAAAATCTTTTTGAAAAAGATAATTTAGAAACGTTTATTCATATATATTATAAAGGTTATCTTTTATCATTAGATTACTTATTAAAAAAGAAAGTGATATCTAATGAAGATGATCAAGAAACAATATGTAAAGCGGTATTTAAAAATACAAAAGATTTTGAAACAAAAAATAGAAATATGCTATGGAAAAGAGATCTTTCATTATTTATGATATTATTATCATCATTAATAAAAAGTAATTCTTATGAAAGTGAAAATGAAATAAGGGTTGTTTATTTTAAATATGATATTGAAAATAAAGAAAATGAAAATATTAATTATTACATAAGACATACACCATTCGGAAATTTATTAAGTCCATATATTTCTTTAAAAGGAAGCAATGAAGAGTTCAATGATCTCATAGAAAAAATTATTATTTCACCAGCTACAAAGAATTTACCAGTAAATATAGATATGTATAAAGATACATTAAAAGAATATTTATTATTGAAAAATTATAATAAAGCATCTAAATCGATAAATTATTCTAAACATAATATACGTTGGTAATAATAGAAAGGATAAGAAAATGAAGAATTAAATTAACAATTTGAGAATTCTAAATTATAAAGAAGAACATTGATTGTATATTGTTCTTTTTATAATATTTATTTTTAAGAAAAAGAATGCGAAAAAGAACCAAGACAATATGCCAAGGTTCTTTTTCATCCTTAACGGATTTCTCTGTACGATTATTATATCATACGAATATAGTTTGTCAATTAGAACATTTTTTATTCATAAATTTTCAAATTTATTATAGTCTATTCTTTTTGACGTTTTTGATAGCTCATCTAGTACATCAATATTTTTAATACCTGTATCAGCTCTTACTTTTTCAAATGCATTTTTATTAAGCTGTGACTGTAGTAAAATAAATTGACTTTTTATTTGAACTAAGAAGTCACGATACTCTATATCTTGCATAAAATATCTCATATAAATGATGAGATCAACTAACCGTTGTGCTCTATGTTTTGTATATGTATTTGGCTTTAATAAATAAGACACAAATGGTTGATTTACTCGGCCGTTATCTCTTTTAAATCCATAGATGCGCTCATTATGAGCACAAGCATTTCTTACAGTTCTAAGACAATGAAGCATAGAAATTAAAAGATCAGGATTTAAATTATTATATTCATCATATATTGAATATAATTTACAAACTGAATTTACAACATCAGGTTTACAAATTTTAATAAATTCTATAAAAGTTGAAAAGTTGATAACCTTTATGAAAATCCAAGTTGGAATTGAGTTATGATTATTAAGATAATGAACAACATAGGGTTGTTTGCTCCTATTTACTTGACTATAACATTCAGAGATTACTTTTAATTTTTGCTGTGTTTTTATTGAGTCATTGTATGATGAAAAATCAAACCAATCAGTTTTTCCATGTTCGTTTACATAGTCAAATTTATGACCAATAAGTGTTCGAATTTCTTCTTCAATTTTAGTTATATTTTTAAGAAATATATGCCGAAGTTCATCATCAAAATGTTTTACAGCTTCAAAATGTTTAATCGTTGTCCCACCAATATAAACGTGATTTCCATCCTTGTCTATTTTAATTACAAATGGAGCTTTATATCCATTAATTAAGTTAAAATAGCCATTTCTTAATAAAATTTGTTTATCATCACTACCATTGCAGAGTATATTTTTATTATCTCTTAAATGTTTCATTTGTTGTTGGTATGTTTTAAACGGTTTATCATTCATTGATGCTTACTCCTTATCGTTGATTGTTATATTTATTGTACTAAACTACTTCATACTAGTACAGCTATTTTCTAAAAAATAGATTATTATAATATCAATTATTTTTCATGTAAGTAATACCGTTTGGTTCTAAAATAAGACCTTTCAGTAAAAATAAGAGATTGTTATATAGAAAAGTTTTATAATAAAGTGAGATTTTACATATTATGTTTATTTATGTAAAAAGGTTATATAATTTTGGTAGGCGTAATTGGGAGGAACAAAATGAAAAAGAATTATAAATTCAATAAGAAATTATATTCAAAAGAAGATTTGATAAAAACATCTTATCGATTTATTGATGATTTCTATATTCATTTAGATGCTGATGAAAATTATTATTATGTAAATATTCAAGCTAAAGAAGATAAAACACTTCATGAAGAAGAATTCATTAATGAAATGCTTGTTCAACAAACAAGAAATATTATTTATAAAGAAACAAAAAATATTAGAGAAATGATTTATGCAAGAGCAATGGCTTCTACCTTAATTCAAGAAGAACAAGAAGATATTGATCAAGATGAAGATAATATTGATGATATTCTTGTTGATTGGTTTGATAAATATGAAGAATAGATTATTTTTAATAAAAGAAATTTATTGTTTAGAAAAGATAAAACAAGCAATCAATGATTATAAAAACTTAGCTATTATAGAATTAAAAGAAGATGAAAATTATTATTATTGTGATTTTAAAGAAACATATTATGCTTTAAATCTTACAATAAACGAATTTGAAAATTATCTTATAGGACTTACATATAAATGATAAATTACTTCTTTTATTTTTTTATTTTAATTATTCTAATAATTGGAACTTATACAGATTTAAAGTATGGAATTATTCCAAATAAATTAGTTGGTCCCGTTATTATAATAGGTTTTATTTATAAATTATTCTTTTCTTTTTCAATAGATTTATTGATAACTATTTTTATCGCATGTTTTATTTCTTTATTTTTGTTTTTTATGAAAATATGGGCAGGTGGAGATTGTAAGTTATATTTAGCGATAATCTTATTAATTCCTGATATTCTTGTTGAATCTTCTTTTTATGGGATAAGTTATATTATTTGGATTCCTATTTTAGCTTTTTTAATTGGTTATTTTTATGTAATAGGAGATTCTTTTTATCAAAAGATAAAACAACATAAAAAAAGTAATAACTTAAAGGTAAAAGTAAAAAATGATTTTATACGTTATCTTAAATATTATATTGTCATTATCTTTTTAAGTTATTGTATGAATGTCTTCATAAATTATTTGAATCTACAAATAAATATGTGGCTTTATACAATAATCATTTTTGGTATGGTTTATTTTCTTATTAAAACGAGTGTTTTAGAAAATAAATATGTTATAGGGGTTATTGCTTTTATTGATGTTTTTCTTGGAATTATTCAAATTGAGACACTCTTTAATAAAAGACAATTGTTTATATGGCTAGCAGTCATCTTAACCTCATTAATGAAACATTTTAATAATGAATACAATTATGAAGAAATAACCATAGAACAATTAAAACCAGGTATGATTCTATCTACATCATCCTCTTATATATTTTTTAATGACACATTAAGTAAATATAAGAAAATTTCAGATGAAACATTATGTTCAAGACTTAATGAAGAAGATATCGAAAAAATAAACGATTTAAAAAATAAAAGAGACTATATCTATAAAATAACAATTATGAAAAAAATACCTTTTGCTTTATTTATATCACTTTCAACATTCATGATAATTTTAGGAGGAATGTTTATATGATAATAAAAATAAAAGAATGTGATCTCCAATATCACATTGCTTCATTTACAAAAAATGAAGATATATTAAAAGAAATGTTAGATAAAAACTATACAGTTGCTTATTTAAAAGATAACAATTTAACTTTATATCCAATGAACAAAGAAATAATCTTAACGAATGAAGAAAAAAAACAACTTTCGAAAGTTGCTGATTATAGTATTTTCGAAATGACACCAGGCAATGTCTATATTTATTATGATGCATCTTCCTTAGATAATGCTTTATTTATTACCAATCGTTGTAATTCTAACTGTATCATGTGTCCTGTCAGTAGTATTGTAAGAAAAAATGATCCTATTGAAAATATAAGTACTTTGTTGAAGATTAGTTCACAAATTCCAAGTGATAGTGCGCATATAACCATTACGGGAGGAGAACCATTTCTTCTTAGAAAAGATATTTTTACACTCTTTCAATTTCTTAAAGATCATTTAAATAGTGTAGAATATTTACTTCTAACTAATGCAAGAGCGTTATCAAATAAAGAATATTTTGAATTATTTAGACAAACGATTCCTGATAATTTACTTATAGGAATTCCTATTCATGGTTCAAATGAAAAAAGACATGATACCATTACACGAGCAAAAGGAAGTTTTAAACAAACGATGATGGCTTTACATCATTTAATGTCAACTCATATTCGTGTAGAAATAAGAATTGTCGTAAGTCAATTAAATATAGATGATTTACAACAAATTGCACAGTTAATTATAAAAGAATGTAAAAGGGTTTATACTGTTAAATTTATTGGATTAGAAATGTTAGGTAATGCTAGAAGAAATCTAAATGATGTTTGGATTGATTATAAAGAATCGTTTTTAAAAACGAAAAGTGCTATTGATTTATTAGTAAAAAATGAAATAGATGTAGGTATTTATAATTATCCACTATGTTGTGTTGATCAACCTTACTGGTCTTTATGTGAAAAGAGTATTACGGATTATAAAGTAAGATATTTACCACAATGTAATCAATGTACAAAGAAGGATGCTTGTGGAGGTATGTTTAGTGGAACCTATAATTTAATGAAAGGAGTTATCGAACCTATTTTATGATTGGACCATTTAATTTTAAAAAACTAAATAATAAAGTACTTATAACAAATGATTTAGGTCGTTATGAATATTTAAGTAAAGATGAATTTTCTAAGTTTATCAATAAAAAACTTGATCCTGAATCAGAGCTTTACTGTCGTTTAAAAGATAAAATGTTTCTTTTTGATGATTCTATTGAATATTATGTAAATGCAGTTTCACCCCATTTAAGAAGCAGTAAAAGTTATCTTTATGCAGCAACAAGTCTTCATATTTTTGTAGTTTCAAATTATTGTAATTCAAAGTGTATTTATTGTCAGGCACAAAGTAATCAATTAAATAGTTGTAAAATGATGACTAAAGAGATTGCTAGAAAAGCGGTTGATTTTGCTTTACAGTCGCCACAAAAGGAATTAAATTTTGAATTTCAAGGTGGTGAACCATTAAGCAATTTTCCTATTATAAAATATATAGTTGAATATACAAAATCAATCAATAAAGATAAAAAAATTCAATTTAGTTTAGTTTCTAATTTATCTTTATTAACGGATGAAATGGTTGAATTCTTTAAAGAAAACCAAATCTCTATTTCAACATCTTTAGATGGACATGAGTATTTACATAATTATAATAGACCATTATCTAATTATCCAAATACATATCAACTTCTAACAAAAATAATTCACAAATTAAAAGAAAATCATATAAATTATGGTGCTATTCAAACAACCACAAAAGAAAGTCTTCAATATCCTACTGAAATTATCGAAGAATATAGAAAAAAAGGTTTAGATAATATCTTTATTAGACCTTTGACGCCTCTAGGGTATGCTTTAGAAAAATGGGATGTTATAGGTTATAGTGTTGATGAATTTATTGATTTTTATAGAAAATGTTTAAATACAATTTTAGAAATAAATAAACAAGGAATCTTTTTTAAAGAAGGACATGCAGCCATTTTCCTATCAAAAATATTAGATGGTGTAGGAATTAACTATATGGAATTACGTTCGCCTTGTGGTGCGGCAGTAGGGCAACTTGCTTATTATTATGATGGAAATATTTATACCTGTGATGAAGGAAGAATGCTTAAAGAAATGGGAGATGAATCTTTTAAAGTAGGTAATGTGTTTGAAGATACGTATGATACGATGGCAGAGTCTAAAATCACAAAGACAGTTTGTAAATACAGTATTTTAGAAGGACTTCCTCAATGTAGTGAATGTGCTTATTTACCTTATTGTGGAACATGTCCAGTTATTAACTATGCTCTTGAAAAAGATATCGTCCCTCATTTTATTCATAATTATCGTTGTCAAATTTACAAAGGAATGTTAGATGTTATTTTTGAATTATTACAAGATAAACAAAATCAAGAAATATTTTGGAGGTGGATTTCATGAGATTCTTAAAAAATAAGAAAAAACTTTTAGGTATCATTGTTCTTTGTGTGATGGGATGTGTTGCGATTACGCCAACTCCTGAAGATACAACAGATGATACAAAGACAGTAGAAGTAGAAAAATTAGAACCCGTCAATGGAAAATACTCAGGTAAAATAGCTACTTTAAAACAAGATGTTCATAGTGGAAAATTTACTTTTGATACGGGAGATAATTATGATGGTAAATGGTCTAAAAAAACCATCCAAGGTAAAGGAACTTATACGTATAAGGACTTAGGAACTTATGAAGGAAACTTCAAAAAAGGGCAAAGAAGTGGTGAAGGAACTTTTACTTGGAATGATAATAGTAAATATGTAGGAAAATGGAAGAAAGATAAAATTAATGGAGAAGGTATATATACTTATTCAGATGGTGGACATCTAAGTGGTAAGTTTAAAAATAATCAATTTTATGAAGGCAAATATACTATTACCGTTAATGATGTTACATATAAATATAAAATTAGCGATGGAACGCTTTCAACTTCTATAGAAATTGTTTATAAAGATCATGGTAGTTATAAAGGAAGTTATGAAGGAAATAAAATTACAGGATTTGGAATATTTACATATAGTAATACAGATCGATATACTGGAAATCTTACAGATGGTAAAAAACAAGGTAGTGGTACTTATACATGGGCAAGTGGTTCTAAATACAATGGGCAATGGGATCAAGATATGATGAGTGGTCAAGGTATTTATTATTATAGTAATGATGAAAAATCAACACTAGAAGGTACTTTTTCAAATAATGCACCGCAAGGAGAATGTATTTATAAAAAAAGTAGTACAGAAAAATATAAAACATATTGGGAAAATGGAAATTGTGTAAAAGTGGAGGGGTATAAAGATGAGTAATGAATTATTTCCAAAGGTAAAAAAATCAATTAATGATTTAATAGATGATGAAGAAGGAAATATTCCAAGAAGCAAACTTGTTGTTATTGGATCAACAATTATGTTGATGGGAATGATCATGGGGATTGATGTTTATGCAACACATCGTTCACATACCTCGCATTCATCGCATTCTTCAACGTCTTATCATCGATCACATGTATCACATACGTCGGCTCGAGGTGGAGGAAGTCATAGTAATCATTCTAGTCATTCCAGTCACTCTAATACACATTCAAGCCATTCGAGTCATTCAAGCCATGCAAATACACATTCATCTGCACCGGCTCATGCCAATACGCATTCTTCTGCACCGGCACATGTAAATAGCAATACAACGCCGCAACACGCAAATTCTGCTGGCGGAAGTATTTTAGGAACGTCAGAAATTCCTAAAATTGAAACACCTGTTGCTAATGATTTTGTTGGTGATTTACCTGATGCTGCCACAACGCTTTCAACAAAGATTGTTACAGATCTTACGGATAAGCCAAAATTTAAATAATTTATAAAAAGTCATCATGGTTGATGACTTTTTATTTTTTTTTCTATATAATGAGACAAGAGGTGAAAGATAAAAATGAAACAATATTTAGATATGTGTCAATATATATTAGAAAACGGACAAGATCGTGATGATCGTACAGGAACAGGAACAAGAAGTGTTTTTGGGTATCAAACACGTTATGATCTTACCGATGGTTTTCCTTTACTTACGACAAAGAAAATGTTTTTAAGACCCATTGCAGAAGAACTTTTATGGTTTATTAAAGGAGATACAAACATTAAATACCTTGTAGATCGTAATGTGAAAATTTGGAATGAATGGCCTTATGAAGCGTTTAAGAAAAGTGAAGATTTTCATGGTGAAACTTTAGAAGAATTTGTCGCAAAAATCAAAGAATTACCGGCCGATGATCCTTTTGTTGTTAAATATGGAGAATTAGGACCAGTTTATGGTAGACAATGGCGTAATTTTAATAATGAAGGAGTCGATCAAGTTGCTAAACTTGTAGATTCATTAAAAAATAATCCATTTTCAAGAAGACATATTATTTGTGCATGGAATCCTGCAGAAGTTGACGAAATGGCACTTCCACCATGTCATGCCTTCTTACAATTCTATGTAAGTAGTGATAAAAAATACTTAAGTTGTCAACTTTATCAAAGAAGTGCGGATACATTTTTAGGTGTTCCATTTAATATTGCATCTTATGCTTTATTTACTTCAATGCTTGCACAAGTGTGTGGATATAAACCTAAAGAATTTGTACATACGATTGGAGATGCCCATATTTATAAAGATCATTTTGAGGTTGTTAAGGAACAAATCTCAAGAACACCTTATCCTAAATGTCAACTTGTTTTAAATCCTGAAGTTAAATCAATCTTTGATTTTACGATTGATGATATTAAGATTGAAAACTATCAATCTCATGGAAAACTTATGGGAAAGGTGAGCGTTTAATGATTTCAATAATTGTAGCGACAGATGATGATTTATTAATAGGAAAAAAAGATTCAAAAAATGGGATGCCTTGGCATAATAAAGAAGATCTCCAACATTTCAAAAAAACAACACTTAATCAAACAATTCTTATGGGAAAAACAACTTATCTTGCTATCGGAAGACCACTTCCAAATAGAAAAACAATTGTTGTTACTAAAAGTGGTATGGATGATGAACGCGTTGAAGTTAGAAATGATTTAATTGAAGTGATTCAAGAATATAAGGATAAAAATGAAGATCTTTATATCCTTGGAGGAGCTTCTATTTATAAACAAGCTTTGCCTTATGTTGATGAACTCATTATTTCAAGAATACCAGGAAAACATACAGGAGAAACGTATTTTCCAAGTTTTGAAGAATATGATTTTCATTTAGAAAAAGAAACACAATTAGAAACCTTTGTTTTACAAATTTATAAAAAAGGATGATGATATGAAAAGAATTATTTTAGTTGTCTTAAGATGTATCTTTAAACTTCCTTATTGGTGGTTCTATAAATTAAAACAATATCAAAATAAAGAAAAATATCCAACAATTGATGAAGGTTATCAATTTATACATAATGTTGCTGATGAAATCATTAAAAAAGCACGAGTAGATTTAAAATGTTATGGTTTAGAAAACCTACCAAAAGAAAATGGTTATCTTATTGCTCCTAACCATCAAGGTTTATTTGATATTGTTGCACTTTTTAAAACAGATAAAAATACTACAAAATTTGTTTTAAAAAAAGAATTAGCTTCAACTATCTTAATTAAAGATGTTGTTAAAACTTTAGATTACTATTCATTGGATCGTACAAGTATTCGTGATGGAGCAAAAATGGTGAAAGAAGTTTCTAAAGAAATCAGTGAAGGAACAAACTATGTCATCTTCTCTGAAGGAACACGTTCTAAAAAAGGAAATACAATGGGAGAATTTAAAGGTGGAACCTTTAAAATTGCGTTGAAAACACATTGTCCAATTGTTCCAGTCGCGATGATCGATTGTTATCAAGTCTTTGATAACAATACAATCAAACCCGTTACAGCACAAATTCATTATTTAAAACCGATTGAATATGAAGAATACAAAGATTTAAAAACCAATGAAATTGCTGCACTTGTTCAAAGTCGTATTCAAGCTTGTATGGATGGAGCTTTAAAATAATGTTTATCAATGTAAATAACATTCGTTTATATTATGAAAAACACGGAGAGGGGAACCCTCTCATTCTTTTACACGGAAATGAAGAAAATCACTTTATTTTTGATGAAGCGGTTGAAAAATTAAAGAAATACTATACCGTTTATACCCTTGATTCAAGAGGTCATGGACAAAGTGAAAAAGTCAAAGAATATCATTATCAAGATATGGCAAATGATATTAAAGACTTTATTAAACAACTTGATTTAAAAAATGTTACTTTAATGGGCAGTAGTGATGGTGCCATTATTAGTTTACTTGCATCAAGCGATGAACCAGAACTGATTGAAAATCTTATTCTTGCGGGAGTCAATGTCAAACCTAATGGTGTGATTGATGAAGTTTATCAAGATATGAAAAGTCAGTATCAAAAAACAAAAAATCCATTAATTAAATTAATGTTAGAAGAACCACATATTTCTAATAAACAACTCCATCAAGTAAAAGCAAAAACACTTCTTTTAGCGGGAAGTGATGATTTAATTAAATTAGATCATATTGAACGTATTTCTCATCATATTGAAAACAGTAAATTTGTCATTTTAGATGGTGAAGATCATGGTAGTTATATTATACATAATGATAAGATTGCAGATCTTATTATTCAATATTTTATCTAGGAAAGCACTTTTTATAATAAAGTGCTTTTTACTTACAATGTGCGGAAGAATATCAAAATAAATTGATAAACTTCCGCATATTATTTGTTCGTTTACAGAAAAAAGTCCATGGGTTCTAATGAACCTATGAACTTTTAGAAGATTATAATGTAAGCTTATATTGATCATTAAGATAAGGCATGTCTTCAGGATGATATCCATTCCAATAAATACGTTGATCATATAATCCTATATCTTTGATGACATCGATTGCCACTGCTCGTTACCAATAGGTTCGTTTTTTTTGATGATTTTCCTTGATTCATTCATAAACAAGGCCACGTTCAAGATTTTTATAACGAATAACCAAAATCTTTTCTTTTTCAATTGTAGAGATGGCTTTAAAAGGAATATAATCTTCATTTCCTAAAACAACTTTATGATAAAATTCTTTTATTCTTTGGACATGTTCATCGTCTCTACTTGGGGAACTTACGACATTTAAAACACTTTTATAAGCTTTATCTTGGTAGTAATCACCAAGATGATAATATTTTGTTCCCATCACTTGAAAGGCTTTTAAAACATGTCTTGCCATTAAATGATCTTTAGAATTTTTTGAATCTTCAATATAACCTAAAGTATAAGGAATCGCAATAGAGGCAAGAATTACCAAAATAATAACGATTTCTACAAATGGAAACCTTTTTATTCATCAAGTTTTCTCCATTTTTCTAAATAATATTTTCTGTCATGATCTAATATTATTTCTGGTTCATGAAGATAAGAATCTACCACATCACACATTTTTAAAAGTTCGCTATACCTATCATGTCTTTTATTTTTAGTTGAATGATTTTTTATGGTTTCAACAACTATTTCTATTTCCTTTTCATCAAATAATAATGTTTCTTTTAATAATTTTTCAGCAAGTTCACTTGATAAAACAGCATGATTAAAAGAAGTATTATTTTTATAAACAGAATAATCATGTAGTAATCCCATGATGGCACAAAGTTCTTGATCAAGTTGAAAACGGGTACTGTATAAAAGACAAAGTTGACTTACCCCAAAGAGATGACGATAACCATTTCTTTTTTTATTTCCAAAACAATTTTTTTCAATTTCTTGATAGACCTGTTTTTCAATTTCTATATAACGTTTCATCGTCTTAATCCTTTAGGATAGAGATTTTTTACTTGATTGTTGCTTTCTTTATAGAAAGAGAGCGGATAACCATCGACAAAGATGACACCATAGCCTTTTTTACCATCACCTTTTAAAGTAAGACCTGAGAGGTAATCTTTGATTTCTTGGCTATTACAAGGATAATCATAAGATCTTTTAACATCTTCTTTATTTAAAGTGAGAGCTAAGGAAAGGCTTGGTTCAAATCTTCCTTTTTTACATTCACCTAAATAAAGTCCATTTCTTAAAACTTTTAAAGATAAATCAGGAAAATGATTTTGAATGGCGTATACATGATTGTTCGATTGGTAAAGATATAAAGGAACTGGGATGTTTAGATTTTCATCATAAAACTTCTTTACAAGCATCATTTGTTCTTTATTTAAGTTTGGTTTTAAGATTTTTTCTTTAGAATTTTCTGTTTCAGTTGTTTTTTGAAGCAAAGCAATAAATTGTCCTTCACCTTTATTTTTAAAAGGATACATACGAATTGTACCATCAACAAAACCATTAGACATTCCATCTTGTTTTCCAATTGGAATCAGTTTCATCCCTAATTCATTAATCATGTATTCAACTTGTTTTTCATTTTCTTCTAAAGAATACGTACATGTTGAATAAATGAGGATTCCCTCTTTTTTCAACATCTTATAAGCTTTATTGATTAAATTTCTTTGAATATAGGCACATTCATTGATTTTTTGCATAGACCATGTATTAACTGCTTCTTGATCTTTTCGAAACATTCCTTCTCCTGAACAAGGAGCATCTAAAATAATTTTGTCAAAAAAACTTTTAAACTTCATTTTTAAAGGATCCACATTTGTGACAATGGTATTTTGTAAACCAAAACGTTCAATATTACTTGATAGAATCGTCGCTCTTAATTTAGAAATATCATTGGCAATCATTAACCCTTCATTTGATAAGCGGCTTGCCACATAACATGTCTTTCCACCAGGAGCCCCACACATATCTAAGACATAATCATCTTCTTGAATATCTAAACAAGAAGCAACAGCCATGGCACTTGGTTCTTGAATATAGTAAAGCCCACACATAAAATAAGGACTTTTACCTAGTGGATAGTTTTTATAATCAAAATAGTAACCATCTTTAATATAAGGATGTTTTTGAATATATTTCGTATCTAAATGATTTAAAACATCTTGTTTTAAAGGATTTAAATAAAAACCTTTGACCTCTTCTTGTTTTAAAGAAGCAATAAAAGCCTCATAATCATCCTTTAATAAATCCTGCATTCTTGTTAAAAATTCATTATTCATCTTTTTTCCCCTCAATAAAATAAGTTGCTTCCATATCTGCCGTAGATAAAGCAAAAGCTAAAGGAAACATTTCAAAAGCTTTTCCAACATTTCTTGCATCTTCTACTGAAGCAAAGCCCATATGATAACGAATCGCAAAAGCTTCTTCACGTGTAAGACGCATATAACCACTAATCATATAGACACTTTTTTCACCATGTCCATAAGGCATTTGATCATCAAATTCATAGTTCGGTACTTGAATCCATTGACCATCTTTTTTGACATTGCGTGTTCCTTTTTTATAACAATTGATTTTACATAAATCATGTAATAAAGAAACAATCGCAATTGTTTCTTCACTATAATTCATACCATAAGTACTTTTTACACGCTCTCTTTGTAAGTAATCTTTTAAACAATCATAAACATTTAAACTATGATCCAATAAACCACCATCATAATTTCCATGAAATCTTGCACTGGCAGGTGCTTCAAAAAAATCAGAATGGGGCGATAATAAATACTCTAAAAGCTTTTCACTTCCAGATCTTTTAATATAAGTTTTATAAATTTCAATAAATCTTTCTTTATTTGCCATTATTCATCCCTCTTTTGTTACTATTTTACCTAAAACCTCTTCTAAATAAAAGTATAATCCCTTATAAATCGTACATACTAATAACGAAAAGAGGTTAATTAAATGAAAAAAATAATCATATATCTATTTCTGATGATCTTTGCCTTTACACTAACAGGATGTCGACAAGTTGACAAAACAGCAAATAACTTTAAAGGAGATATTGAAATTGCTTGGGATGATGTCAAAGATGATTTTAATGATATTGATCAAAATATCAAAAAAGATACAACCTATGTAAGTAATATAAAAGGTGATGATATTCAAGAACTCACAAAAACAATTCAAGAAGGTTACGATAAAATTAAAGGTGGAGTTACTCAAGATAATCAAGAAGAAGCCAAAAAAATCTATGAAGCAGCATCACGTCTACAATACATTGAAGAAAATACCGATAAAAAATTGACAGACGAACAAAAACAAGTTTTAGAACTAGGAAAAAGTATGAAAACTCTTATGATGCACTATTATGGAAATGGGGATGGTGATTATGATGGGGCAGTGGATGATGTTGAACAAGGTTTAGAAAATATTAAAGGCTACACAGAAGATAAATGGAATGATTTTAAAAAACAATTTGATTAAAGAGCATTAGCTCTTTTTTTCATATGCAGTTCATATAAAGTGGTATAATAAAGACATGAAGGAGTGATTTTATGAATGAATTAAGTAAAATGTATCAAGTATATGTTAACAAGGAACTACAAGTAGGTAAAAATGAAATTCTAAATGTAGAAAGACTCAAACAAAAAACGCTCTCTTTCTTACATGATTTAGGAGAAGTATCACTTGATTCCCGTTGTTATCTTTTTTGGGAAAAGGAAGAAGCCATCAATCATGAAGAACTGCTAGATCATTATATGGAAGGCTTAAAAATGTTGATGTCGATTGGCTATGAACTTAGAATCGATACGATCAAAAATCATACAGAAATACCCAATTCATCCTCTATAGAGGACTTGATTTTAAAAATCTATCAAGCAATTGTTTCTGTATCTTCGTCTTATTCAAGTACTGATTATCAAAACGCTATTGATGATTATTTTTCCTTAGGATTTAATCTTGGTATTGACCTCGATGAAATTATTGATCATATATAAGATTTGTATTAAAAATATATCCTTCATATGAGGATATATTTTTAATTTTATAAATTAAATAAATCATCAATTGATAATAAAACAGCATTATCCTTTTTTGCTTGATTAATAACAGAATCTGTATAACCTGATTTACTGATAAACCAAAAATGTTTTTCTTCAATCTTTTCAAATGCCTTTGAGGCAATAACTAAATCTTCATATTCATCATAAGGCATAGGGTGAGAGGTAAATTTACATTCTATAAATATTGCTTTTTTTCCAGAACGGTCAACAGCCAATAGATCGACATCATCTTGCGTTTTGATAATTGGATTTGTACCCCACCATTTTCCTAAATGATAAGGAATAAAAGGAAGCATTCTTTTTTTTGCTAAACGAATAATATATTCTTTACAAATTTCTTCAAAAGCATCTCCCATAAGATTACTAATATCATCCATGATTTCTTTAGAAGCATCATTTGCACCTAGCATAGCGTAGTAGGAATTATTTGTGAATTCATAACGAAACCAAAATTTAAAAAATTGATCTTTTATAATATATATTGATTTTTTGCTTGTTTCAGGGGCTCCGCAAGGAATTCTTTTTTCTATTAATCGAAGTGTTTGTAATGTGATTAAATATTTTGCAACTTTTGTACGATCTTCATGAATAAAATTGGCAATGTCGATTATTTTATTTCGACCATTAGCGATAGCTGATAGAATACTGCTGTAGACATTTGTTTCTCTAAGCTCTGCTTTCAGTAAATTATCTGGTTCTTCATGAAGGTAAGATCCATTACGAATAATTTTTGATGCAATATTTTTTTCTATAGAAATATTTGGATCAAAAACTTCCAAGTATCTAGGAACACCACCGAGAATACCATAAGCTAATAATTTGTCTTCATTACTATAATTTGGGAAAAATATACTACTTTCTAAATAATCAAAAGGTTTGATTTCTAGAGAAGATGTTTGTCTATCGTGTAAAGGGCTTTTTCTCCCCATGACATCTGTTTCCATAATACTTATTGATGATCCACAAAGAATTAAGAAAATATTTTTGTTTTTCCAACTATGATCAATTGCATGTTGTAAAATAGATTTAACGGAAGGATTTTCTTCAATAATATAAGGAAATTCATCAATAATAATCGCAGTTCTTTCTGATACTTTTGAACCGATATAATTAAATGCATCTTCCCAAGTTTGAAAGGATGCAATATAATTTTTATCAAAGTGGTATTGGATAACTTTTGAAAAATCATCTAAATTTAATGCATCATTTTTTTCACGAGCAGGGAAAAATATTGAATGATAATGCTTGGCGAATTCTTGGAGAATAGTTGTTTTTCCTACTCTTCTTCGACCATACATTACTAAAAATTCAAAAGAATGGCTGTTATATAATTCTTTTAATTGATTTAATTCTTCTTTTCTACCAAACATAAAATCACTCCTAATTTAAAATAATTTGTATACCTATAAGTAGTATACTTTAAAGTATACAAATTATCAAATGTTTGTGCTTAAAATTATTATAACCAATGGAAAAAATATTATTCTGTTATGAAACAATTGAAATAAAAAACAGCATAAGCTGTTTTTTATTTTTGACAAATACCGCAAGGACTATAACCTTGTTCATTTAATTGTTTAGATGTAGCAGTAACAACTTCTTTGTTAGAATCACTCATTCTAGAAACACTTGAACAATGAGGATCATGATATTTTTTATTTTTTATATTTAAAACATATTCTTTTTCATTAGTATCACTTTGATGATAATCGAATGGATCTTTTTCCTCGCTTATACCATAAGTACATTCACCTTCAGTAGCTTTTCTTGAATCACCTGTTTGATAATCAATCGTAATTCTTGGTTGAACATTATAAATATAAACTCTAAAACGAATTTCTTCATCTTCTATTGAAGCGGCTTGTAAAACAAGACCACGTGCAACAAGTTCATCATCCTGGTAAATAGGAATGGCTTCATAGAGAACATGGTGGTTGGTGTTTTTAATATAATCACTCACTTTTTCTTCAAAAGGAAGCATCCCTGTTACATTGAAATAACGTGTTCCCGTCATTAAATTTTTTTCTTCTGCATTTAATCCTGATAACATAAAGGCAATTTGATGACAACGATTATAAAGATATTTGGTAGAAATCAAATCATCATATCTTTGTGTTTTCCAACCAGAAGGTTTGATCATTCCAATGGATTCTCTCTTACTACTTGGCATTGTTTCTTGTCCAAGACAAGCAATCGCTCTACCTGTACGCCCAAGATGATCTAAATCACTAAGCTTAATATAGGTGTTGGTTTGATAATCTTCTTTAGAAAAAGTAGGTTGATTATCATCAAGTTCTACATAGGGTTGACCGTTATATTCAGGAATATTTTCTAAAGAAGCTGTTGATTTAGAGAAGGTAATGACATCGTCAATATCAATTTGATAAGCGTAATAATTTGTATTGGTTACCTGAAATGACTTTGTTGCTTCTTTATCTTCTTGTTTTGCTTTAAGGTGATGGGTTCCTTGTGTTAATTCTAATTGATAAGTTCCTTGACTATTATTTTCAATCGTATCGATTTTTTTAGAATCCACATAAACATCCACATCATTTGTTTCATTTTGATCTTCTACATTAAGAGAAAGTGTAATATTTTGTATTGTCTTTTCCGTTTGCTTTTGACTACAACCAGAAAAAGAAAAAAGCATTACTAAAGACAAAAAGAGTGTAAATATTTTCTTCATAAAATTCATCCTTTCTAGAATAGTATATAATATATTTATAACAAGAAGTTTTATAAAAAATTATTAAACACCATTTATTTCAATTTAAAAATAAAAAATATTATAACAACAATAACATAAAAAAGATAGTTTCGTTAAGAAACTATCCAATGATTTCTTTTAAATGATTTATTCTGTAATCTAAACCATTTACTAATTTTTCAATTCTTGTTTCAGACATATCCAGCGTTTCTCGATATTTATATAAAAGATTTTTATATTCTTCAACAATATTTCCTAATAAACTTAAATCAAGTCTAGAAAGATTACTTATATAATTTAAATAATCGGAAAACTTTTTATTAGTATTATAAAAGAATTTTCCATAACCATCATAGAAATTCATTTCAGAAGTAATTTTACTACATTGCATTGATTGACCTGTATCAAAAATAGGTGTTAATTTTTCATATTTCAATGTTTCAACATTACGAATAGCACCAAAATTACGTAAATGGCGATCTTCATTCATAATTAAATAATCAAGAATAAACATATTTTCTAATTCATTTCTTACATTTTTTATATCTAGCTTTTCTAAAATGTGAATATAATGTTCAAAATCATTGGTGTTGTTATCTTTTTTTACGGATTCAAAAAGATCACATGCAGGAATGATTTCTTCATTGTCTTTTATAAAATTATTACATTTAGAAACCAAAGTCTTATTATAAAAGGATAATTCATAATGACAATGATCAAATCCTAAACGGTCACATATGGTGGAAGCAAGCCACTCATTTAGAGGTTCTTGTCTACTAGGAGTATATGTGCCTTTTATTAAATATCTTTTCCCATTTTCAATAATCCAGGCTTTCTGCAACATTCCATCTGTGGTGTTGTTAGGAGAAATAAGGGATTGTTGATTATAACTGCTTTCTTGAGTTGAACTTGAAAAAGAGGCTGTCATAAATCCCATGTATTCAAAATCATGATCAAAAAAATTAATGTCTTTCCATTCGATTGAATCATTTTCTTCCTTAAACCAATATTGATCAGAAAGAGATAAGCCATAAGCCTTATCTAATAATTCATCAGTAGATTCGATATGAAGATTATCTAAGAGTTTTTTTAAATCTTTCCGCCAAGATGGAATACCTCTTCCTTTAAACCAACGATTTAATTCTTTGGTAGCGTTTTTTGATTTATCGTTGAGAGCGTTTTTTATTCTTAAAGGCAAAGCTTCAATGTTATATATTTCATAAATCTTTTCAATACCGATAAACTGTGTGTTGAACTCGATTAAAGCAACTTTACAATTTTTATTCATTAAAATACATTTCATAAAACGCCTCCTTTATTAGATATTATAGCATAGGATAAATAAAATAAAAAAGGTCATTACGACCTTTTATAAACACTTGGAGCGGGTGATGGGAATCGAACCCACGTAGTCAGCTTGGAAGGCTGAAGTTCTACCATTGAACTACACCCGCAAGTTTGGTGCCCGAAACCGGACTCGAACCGGTACAGCTGTTACACCGGCAGATTTTGAGTCTGCTGCGTCTACCAATTTCGCCATTCGGGCTTAACGCTTTTTTATTATAACAATTCCTATTCAATAAAACAAGAAAAAGATTGAGGTTTGACATCAAAAAAGGCACTCGCTATAATGTTTAAGACAAAAAAGGGGGACAATTATGCAAAAAATATGGATTTGTGGGGCTAAAGGACAAATTGGTCGCGCAATTAATGAAGTTATCGATAAGCTAGAATATAAAATTCTTGATACTGATATTGATGATTTAGATATTACCGACACAGATGAGGTCTTACGTTTTGGGGAAATGAATCGACCTGATGTTATTATTAACTGTGCGGGGATTACGGATTTACAAGAATGTGAAAAGGATTTAGCGAAAGCTTTTAAAACGAATGCTTTAGGAGCAAGAAATTTATCAATTGTGGCACGAAAAGTAGAAGCGAAACTTGTTCATATTTCAACAGATGATGTTTTTGATGGAAAAAGCCAAAAACCGTATACCGAATTTGATGAAGCACATCCTAAAACAGCTTATGGAAAAAGCAAGTTGGCAGGAGAACGTTATGTTAAAGAATTTACGTATAAACATTTTATTATACGTAGTACATGGGTTTATGGTTTAGGAAATAACTTTATTAATCAATTATTAGAAAAAGTAGATCAAGGAGAAAATCTAAGTATTGCAGGTGATCAATTTGGTTCACCAACCAGTGCTAAAGAACTTGCTCGTTTTATTCTTCATTTGATTCAAACAAATGAATATGGAACTTATCATGCAACGAACAGCGGAGTTTGCAGCCGCTTTGAATTTGCGAGTGAAATACTAAGACTTACAGGAAAACAGGTAGAAATGAAACCTGTTGTGACACATATGTCTGATTTTTCAAGAGAAAGACCTGCGTTTTCTGTCTTAGACAATTTTATTATGACAATGACACCTGTTTATGATTTTCCTGACTGGAAGGAGTCTTTAAAAGAATATATGGAAGAAAGGGGACTCCTCAATGAAAAATAAAAAGAAGTTAGGTTTAACAACGTTGATTTTTATTGCCTTGATTTTAGGGGCAATCACAGGAATCATCATCAATTATTGTATTCCAAGCAATAAAGTTGTGGATGACTTTATTGTCGGTGGGGCTTTTTATGTTATTGGTCAAGGCTTCATTCGTTTAATGCGTATGCTTGTTGTGCCACTTGTTTTCTGTTCTATTGTTTGTGGAAGTATGGCAGTAGGAGATACTAAAAAACTAGGAGCTGTAGGTTTAAAAACCATGTTGTTTTATTTATGTACCACAGCTTTAGCAGTTGTAGTAGCCTTATGTGTGGCTAATTTGATTAATCCAGGAATAGGTCTAGATATGTCAGCTATCAAAGTAACTTCTCAGGTGACTGAATCAACCCAAGCAACAAGTGTGACAGAAACACTTTTAAATATAATTCCAACGAATATTTTTGAATCACTCGCCAATGGAACAATGCTTCAAATTATTTTATTTGCACTTATTTTAGGAGTTATTCTTGCAAATATGTCAGATCGTGCAGATATCGTTAAAAATTTCTTTAGTCAATTTAATGATATTATGATGGAAATGACAATGGCAGTTATGAAACTTGCACCAATTGGGGTGTTCTGTTTGATTTCTAAAACTTTCGCAGAAATTGGTTTTGATGTTTTTATTCCATTATTAAAATATATGGCATGTGTTCTACTTGCGTTAGGAGTTCAATGTTTTGGGGTTTATATGTCGATGTTAAAGATTTTCTCAGGTTTAAATCCGATTATCTTTATTAAAAACTTTTTCCCAGTTATGGCATTTGCTTTTTCAACATCAACATCCAATGCGACAATTCCAATGAATATTGACACACTTGCTGAAAAAATGGGTGTTTCTAAAAAGATATCTTCTTTTACGATTCCATTAGGAGCTACCATCAATATGGATGGAACATCCATCATGCAAGGTGTGGCTGTTGTCTTTACAGCACAAGCTTTTGGTATTCATTTATCAATGATGGATTATGCAACGGTCATCGGGACAGCTACTCTTGCTTCCATTGGAACTGCAGGAGTGCCAAGTGTTGGTTTAATTACGCTTACCATGGTCTTTAATTCGGTTGGTTTACCAGTTGAAGGAATTGCTTTAATTATGGGGATTGACCGTATTTTAGATATGACAAGAACAGCTGTTAATATTACCGGTGATGCCGTATGTACAACTGTTGTAGCGTCTATGAATAAAGCAGTTGATCGAGATATTTATTATGGTCGAAAATAGAATGATCGAAAGATCGTTCTATTTTTTTTTCGAAATGTGTTATGATTACTTTCAACAAGAGTTGATGAAAGATGGTGATGGTGTGTCAAAAGTCAATGACTTAAAAAAGGAAAACAGAAAGAAAATCAGAGAATTTTTAATGAAATATCAATTAATAAGAGGCTAAATTTTAGCCTCTTAAGTATTTTTTTAAGTTTTTTAATTGATTCTTACAATCATTTACTCCTAAATCATACATTTGTTGGATGACTTCTTTATCTTTTTCAAGACGTCCAATAGGAATAAGTTGACTTGGTCTTAAGACAAAGATTTTCTTTTCTTTTTCCAATTTTGTAATTAAATCAAGAGAATGATTATAATTTAAATAACGATTATTTAAAGTCTCGACAAAATGAGGATAATGACGATAGAAAAGCTTATTAAGATGCTTATTAGAGGGCTTTTTACGATAATGAAGGGGACGTGTTAAAACCACGATAATTTTATCAACATCCATTTCTAACATCTTTTCAATAGGAATACTATCACTACATCCACCATCCAAATAATCATTACCATTGATTTGAATCGTATGAGAAACAAAAGGCATCGAACCGGATGCTCTTAAATATTCGATTTCATCATAATTATCTAAAGTATCTAATAATTTATATTCAGCTTTTCCTGTTTGTAAGTTTGTCACAACGGCATAGAAATCAACTTTTGATTCTTGATAAGTTTTATAATCGATTGGATCAAGATCATCAATAAGTCTTTCAAAACAAAATTCTTCATTCATCACATTTCCTGTCTTTAAAAAAGAATAAACACCCATATAATTTTTATTACCTACATAAGCTTTGTTATATCTTAAGACACGACCTTGTTGTTTAGATTTATAATTCATCCCAAACAAAGCACCTGCAGAAACACCAATAATTTTATCAACCTCAATCTTTTCTTTTAAAAATGTATCAATGACACCTGCCGTATATAAACCACGCATAGCGCCACCTTCTAATACTAAACCTACTTTCATTTTCATCACCGAGGCTATTATAACATAAAAATTTGAACCTCAAAGCAAAAAGAGAAGATGTTTGAATAAAAGAATAATTTTGCGTATAATACGATTAGGTGATTAAAAATGGAACAAGGCAAAGTGCGAATGCTCGCAAATTTAATAGGGTTAAATAAAATAGAAGTTAAACTTTCTAAAAAATATTATGGGGGTATTTCACCCAAATTTTATTTAAGAGATTTAACAAAAGAAACACTTATTGAATTAAATGTTTGTGAAACATGTGAAGATGATATTTGTGTAAAATATTATTTTAAAGATGTTCATATTGATTTGAATCATCATTATGAAATGGTCGATAATTATGGTTTAAGTGCCATCTTACAATATGTTCGCTTATCTGAACTCGATGATTTTGACGAACTTTTCTATTATGATGGGGTACTTGGTCCTCTTTATCAAAAAAACCAAACAATCTTTAAAGTATGGGCACCCACAGCTTTAGAAGTCATGGTCAAAGTAGGTGATCTTGCTTATACCATGGAAAGAAAAGAAAGAGGAGTCTTTGAAACAACAATCAAAGGAGATTTAGAAAATCAAGAATATAATTATTTGATTCGTCATCATAAAAGCTTCCATGAGACATTAGACCCTTATGCTTATGCTTCAAATGCGAATAGTAAAAGTAATATCGTTATTGATGTTGATCAAATCAATGAACCCCTTTACTTAGAAAAACTTCCTCATATGAAAAGAAAAACGGATGCGATTATTTATGAATTAAGTGTCCGAGATTTTACGATGTCCTCATCAATCAAAGCATCTCACCCAGGGACTTTTATGTCTTTGGTTGAAGAAAATTTAAAAACACCAAAAGGGAATAAAGCTGGTTTTGATTATTTAGTCGATTTAGGAATTACTCATGTTCAAATCATGCCAATGTATGATTTTGCGACCGTTGATGAACTTCATCCAACCGTGATGTATAATTGGGGTTATGATCCAATTCAATACAATGTACCTGAAGGAAGCTATGCTTTAAATCCACAAGATGGTTATTCCCGTGTGAAAGAATGTCGTCATATGGTGTCATCCTTGCATCAAAAAGGTTTAAGGGTTGTCATGGATGTGGTTTATAATCATATGTATGATTACTTTACAAGTGCGTTTGAAAGAACCGTTCCAGGGTACTATTTTAGAAAAAATCAATATGGTGAAATGTCTAATGGTTCTTGGTGTGGAAATGATTTAGAATCAAGACATCAAATGACAAGACGTTATATTAAAGATATGTGTCTTCGTTGGCAAAAACTTTATGGTGTCGATGGTTTCCGTTTTGATTTAATGGGAATCATTGATATAGAAACGTTAAATCAGGTGTATAATCAAGCTTCTAAAATTGATGATAGTTTTATTGTCTATGGAGAAGGATGGAATATGCCTACAGCCATGTCTGATCAAGAAAAAGGAATGCAAGATAATCATCAAAAAATGTTGAATATCGGTTTCTTTAATGACTATTATCGTGAAACTTTAAAAGGGGGAAGCAGTGATTCCACTTTAAAAGATAAAGGTTACTTTGCGGGAAATATGTATAACTGTGAAATTGGTGGCGAATGTATGAAAAACACCAATCGCTATAGTTATGTTGATCAAAGTATTAATTATGTTGAATGTCATGATAATGCGACTACTTTTGATAAGTTTGCGATCAGTAATGGAGATGAACCCCTTGAAACACGTAAAAAAAGACAATTCATGCTTAATGTAGCACTTGTTTTATCACAAGGAATTCCTTTTATTCATTGTGGACAAGAATTTTATCGTAGTAAAGGTGGTTTAGGAAATACGTACAATACGCTTGATGCCTTCAATCATCTCATCTGCAATCTCATCAACAGCCTTTAATATTTCTTCATTCATTATTTTCTTACCAATGGGGCTGTTCTTGTACGCATATAATCATCAAGCCATTCCTGACTTGCTTTTTCAAACACGCTATGTTCACCTTCATGCTTTACTACAAATACAGTTGGTTCAAGTTCTGGAGTTGCAACCACAAATGAGAAGCCTTCAATATTTGTGGCACATCCCCATTCACCTTTATTATTCATAGCGATTAAAGACATATCTCCTGCTTCACCACGACGTTTGATTAATTCTTTAGAGAATGTATTAACTGCCTTTTCACATGCAGCCTGTGGGTGCATACCTTCTTTCATCATTCTTACGATTTCATAAGAGACACAGCCCTTCATTACATCTTCACCAAGTCCTGTAGCACTTGCACCACCTACTTCACTATCAACATAGAAACCAGATCCAGATACGGGTGAATCACCTACTCTACCAGAGCGCTTCATAAATAGACCACTTGTAGAAGTCGCAGAAGTCATCTTTGCATTTTCATCTAAGCAGACCATACCTACTGTATCATGACCAGAATAAGGTTTAATTTCCTGAGTCATTTCTTTTAATCTATTATGATAATGAATTTCAGCACGTTCAGTAAGCATATTCTTTCTTTCAAAACCATTCTTAGATGCATACTTTTCAGCACCTGCACCTACTAAGAAATTATTTACCTTTTCATGAGATAACTTTCTAGCGATTTCTACAGGATTGGCAAAGTCTTTGATTGCCCCAACGCATCCTACAGAAAGAGTATTTCCGTTCATATAAGCCGCATCTAATTCAACAATCATTTCTTCATTAGGTAATCCCCCATAACCTACTGATTTATAATATGGGAAATCTTCTACAGCCTTAACAGCTTCAACAATCGCATCTCCTGCATCTCCATGATTCTTTAACATTTCATCTGCTTTGGTAATACCTTCTAAAGCCATTCTCCAAGTAGCAATAATACCGTACATATTAATATCCTCCTTTTATTGAAAGAGGATACGTCCTCACGTATCCTCAAGTTAATTTAGAAACAATACT
>OIZF01000097.1_pt1 | contig 57280 bp, 54 predicted proteins | sample 1588471 | NCBI WGS metagenome assembly OIZF01 (sample SAMN03283279) | human gut metagenome | biome: human-associated habitat; material: feces | host: Homo sapiens | place: Peru | collected 2012
GTGGCTTTTGGATTTTTTGCTTTGTATCAAGTAAAACAGCTTGACAAAAAAGCTTAAATTTAGCCTTTGTCGCTAGTTTTTGAGAAACTCTAATGGAAAATGTAGCTGTTATAAGTGCTTTTGTAGCACTTGTGGGCTTGTGTGTGTCAGTGGGATATTTTGCCATTAAAATCGCACCAAAAGAGCCACGAAAGCAAGCTTAAATTTAGGTTTGATTAAGGCAAGGCGCAAACGCTTATCTTAACTCACACTGCGAGCGAAACTCGTCAAGTGCGATTTTTTTGCCATCTTTATCAAGGCTCACAAAGGTAGCTTCGGCTTTTACGAAGTCTTTGTGTAGTGAAAAGCCCTTTTCACCGAGCCTTTGAATGTCTATGCGTAAATTTAAATGTATAGCACTCTTGCCAAGCCGTGAAATTTCAGCATAGCAAAGCACATAATCGCCCACTAAAATGGGCTTTTGAAAGCAAATTTTGTCCATCGCTATGGTTACGCTGCGTTGCCCTGTGAGCTGCTTTACCGCCACGCCTGCGGCTAAATCAAGCTGTTTAAGCACCCAGCCAGCGGGGATTTGCCCACTTTTGTCAATGTCGCTTGGCATAGCGATAGTCTTTATCAACGCTTCTTGCATACTCTAAAACCCGTGCAAGCGTTTCAGCTCGTCATCTATGGGCTTTTTGCGCCCGTCTTTGCTGACACTGACAAAGGTAAGTATAGCCGAAGTTACAGGCACACAGAGTGTCAAGCCCTCATCATTTACTCTATCGGCGATAACTTCGACTTGTATCACCATAGAAGTGTTGCCAACGCTTAAAATTTGGGCATAGCAGCATATAATGTCGCCCACAAACACAGGCTCTTTAAACACTACCTTGTCCATAGCCACGGTTACAGCGCGTTCTGGGGCAAGCTCACGCGCTGCGATACTGCCCGCAAGGTCGATTTGCGACATAATCCAGCCGCCAAATATGTTGCCAGCGGGGTTTGTGTCGCTTGGCATAGCCAGAGTTTTGAGCTTTGGCTCGCCCATATCCTTGATAGGCACTTTGTGAATCGCTCGTTCATTAGACATTTTTGCTCCTTTTTAAGGGAAATTATAGTTAAATTTGAAAAACAAACGGACAAAAACGCCTAAAATTTACAAATTTCTTGCTTTTGGTGCAAAAAAGCGAAATGAGCGGGCGTTGCAAGCGAATTTTTGCCCCGAATTTACCCATAAATTCAGCAAATTTTTAAAAAATTTGCAAAAAAGTATGAAAAACCCTTGATTTCAAAAATAAAATGTGCTATAATCAAGCCGTTTTATTTCAAACAAAGGAGTCGTTATGACTAAAGCAGATTTTATCTCAAAGGTTGCCCAAAGTTCAGGGCTTACAAAGAAGGACGCCACAGCTGCTACCGATGCAGTAGTTGCTACTATCACTGATGTTCTCACAAAAGGCGATAGCATCAGCTTTATCGGCTTTGGCACATTCTCAACAGCTAAGAGAGCTGCTAGAACAGCGCGCGTTCCAAGCACAGGCAAGACTATCAATGTCCCTGCGACTAAGGTTGCTAAATTCAAAGTTGGCAAAAACCTTAAAGAAGCAGTTGCCACAGGCAAGGTTACTAAAAAGAAAAAATAATTTTTCTTTTTTAAGGCTAGGTTTTGCCTAGCCTTATTCTCCGCTTTTTTTAAATTTCTCATTTTAAATTCACGCTTTTTGCTTTTTTGTTTAAATTTTTTCTCTATAATTTCATACAGAATTTATCCACAAAGGAGAAAAAATGCAAGTTTATGACAGCGTTAGTGAGATTATCGGCAAGACACCACTTGTGCGTTTAAAGGGCTTTGGAGAGAATTTGTATGGCAAATGCGAGTTCTTAAATCCTAGCCATTCTATCAAAGACAGAGCCGCTTACGCGATGATAAAAAAGGCGTTAGATGAAGCTCACATCAGCAAGGAAACCACTATCATCGAATGCACCAGCGGCAATATGGGCATTTCGCTAGCGATGATATGCGCTACTTTGGGGCTTAAAATCATACTCACAATGCCAGAGTCAATGAGCATTGAGCGGCGCAAGATGATGGCACTTTTTGGCGCAAAACTCGAACTCACCCCAGCCAGCGAGGGTATGAAAGGCGCTTACGAGCGGGCTTTGGCTTTGCATAAAGAGATAAAAAACTCATTCATTCCAAGTCAGTTTGAGAATTTAGCCAACAAATTCGCCCATAGAGAAAATACCGCTGTGGAAATCTTAAACGATTTAGACGGAAAGATTGATTATTTTGTCGCGGGCTTTGGCACAAGCGGCACGATAAGCGGCGTTGGCGAGGTGCTGAAAGAAAAATTTGCAGATAAGGTTAAAATCATCGCCGTAGAGCCAGCCGCATCGCCACTTCTTAGCGAGGGCAAGGCAGGCGGACACAAAATTCAAGGCATAGGCGCGAATTTTATCCCCAAAATCCTTAACCAAAGCGTGATTGACGAAATTCAAACCATCAGCAACGAAGATGCCATCGCTACTGCAAGAGAACTTGCCCTTAAAAATGGCTTAATGGTAGGCATTTCAAGTGGAGCAAATGTCTTTATAGCCAGCAAGATAGCCAAAGCAAACCCCGATAAAATCATCGTTACGATGCTCAACGACACAGCTGAACGCTATCTTTCCACAGATTTATTTGCAGGAATTTAAACGCTGATGAGCCAAACGGCTCATCTTGCAGCGACAAAATTTAAGCAACTTACCTTGCGGTGCGCCTTTGCAAAAACACGCTCCACGGACAATTTGTTTTTATTTTCACTCCTATTTATTTGCGTTTTGCTTGTTTTATGAATTTAAGTGCGCCATATTTGCCGATTAAGCGGATTACCACGCGAATTTTTACTTTTTTAGCCTCAGCTCCAAAGCCGCATTAAGTTCAACTTTAAATTTATAAAGCTCACTAATTTCATTTATATCTATGCGCTTTTCGCTGTTTTCACAAGGCACGATAAAGTATTTTTTGCCCCCATTAAGATAAAGCCGACAAAACCATTTTGTCGTTTTATTATCAAGCAAAATTCCAAAATAAAATTTCGTATCCTTGTAAGTTATCCTATCAAGCTTTATATCGTCTTTATCTGCAAATAAACTTTTGATGATATAAAAGGCTTGTAGCTCTTCTTCTGTGGTGATGATTTCATCTTCTTTTGATTCTTCTAAATCTTTATTATCCGCCTTTTGCGCTTCGGCGATTTCGTTTTTGATTTTGGTAATTTGTTCGTTAGCCAAATCACTGATGATATATTTAAGTGTCTTTTTCACAGGTTCTTTAAATTCATCTTTTATTTTTTGTGTAATTCTTTTATCATCATTGAGAATTTTACGAGCAAAAAATTCCACAAAATCATCGCTAGGATTTTCGACTTCATCTTTGAAAATCTGCTGAATTTGCTGATGATATAAATTCGCTTTGGCGATTTTTTTAATCTCATCGACATTTAAAGCATCTTTGGCAAAGCGTTTCAGCTCACTCAAATCCCTTGCTTTTGGATTTTCTAAATTTATTGTCAAAAACGGCGCAGTATCCATAACATTATCTTTTTGCGTGTCGGAGAAAAAGCGATATTCCAAGCCATTTGTGAGTATGGCAAAACGGCAGCCAAATTTGCCCGCACACACTTGAAAATACCGAATGAGCTGGTTTTTGTGGTTATCCAAATTTTCTTTGTGGTGTTTAGCTTCGATGAGAACGATAGGTGCGCCGTTACTGAGTATGGCGTAATCAACCTTTTCGCCCTTTTTTGTGCCTATGTCGGCTGTGTATTCAGGCTTGATAACATTTGTATCAAAGACATTGTAGCCCAAAGCGTGCAAAAATGGCAAGATAAAAGCTTGCTTTGTTTCTTCTTCGGTTAAGATTTTGGATTTATCAGTAGTTTTTATGCGTTCTATGAGTGTGTTTATAGCGTTTTGTGTGTTTTCCATTGTTCTGCCTTTAAAAGATGAATTTTGCAAAAATTATATCATAACTAAACTTAAATTATACTTAATCTATAATTTTAATTCTATAATTTCTCTTATGAAAGTTATAGACAGAATAAATGAGATTTTGAAAGAAAAAAATATCAGCAAAAAAGAGCTTGCAAGGCGGCTTATCGACTTAGATATGAAAGCAGCAAAAACGGGCGAAGTGCCGAGTGTGTCGAGCATTTACGCTTATCTTAATGGCAACATAGAGCTTAAAGCGGACTTTATACCTTTCATCGCCGAAGCTTTGGGGGTTTTCGAGCAAGAGTTATTTAGCCCCAGCTCGCAAAACGCGCAAAAGATTATCGAAAAGCTCTACAAAAGGCAGCTCAACCTACACAGATACTATAATATCCTTGAAAATTTGGAGCATTTAACCCCCAAAACCCTTGAAATTTTAGAAAAAATCGCCAACGAAAATAAAAGCAAACTCAAAGAATTTAACGAATTTTCACGCAGATAATGAGTTTAAATTTAGACTTTTTATCCTAAACTCAAATTTTTATCCGCAAATTTTGCTCGATAAGGCTGAATTTTAAGCCAAATGGAACGGCTTTTGCTTTGCCTAATGAAAAGCATAAAGGAGAAAAGATGAGTAAGGAACTTCAAATCCTACAAAAGCATTTGGGCAACTTTGAAAGCGTGGGCGAGTTTGCTACCAAGCAGCTTTGCGCGCAAATCAGCGATGCAAACGACTTTATCGGGGCTTTGCAGGTGCTTGATATGTCGCTAAAAAAGCTTGAAAATAATCTCAAAGAGCGTTGCAATGCCACTTTAAGCCCAGAACAAGCGGCGAGTTTTGACTCGCAAAATGCTGCCATCATCGCAAATGCCTTGTTTATGGGGGCTGGGCTGTTTGGGACACATTTTAGCACGCGCATAGGCTCGCAGGAATTTAGCTTTGAGATACAAGAGCCTTTTGCAATGCTTGAAAATGCGGGGTTTGATGGCGTTTTGGCTTATATCGCGGACAAGAGAGAGCAAATCAGCGTGCTTTTTGACGAGCTGGACGGCGCTATCAGTCAGGATTTTGTGGCAAGTATGCCGACAAATGAAGGCTTTAAGGATTTTAAAGAGTTGCTGCGATAAATTTGCGTGTAGGCTTGCTGAGGCACAGCTTGCTTAAAGTGTGCGGATTTTGTTGATTACACACCTTGTTAAAATGCGGGTTTGTTAAATTTGTGCTTTTTTGAAGTGTGTGTTTTGTTAGATTTGCGCACATTGTTAATGTGCGTGTTTTATCAAAAGGCGTATTTTGCAAAATTGCACACCTTGCTTAAAATTTAAATTTGTGCCACAATTTACTTAAAATTAGGCTAAATTCACGCAAATTCAAGCAGTGTCGCTTGAAAAAAGCTGAATTTTATACGAATTTAAGGGTGAAATTTAGCTTTAAAGGCACAAAGGCGTTTGAAGTCTTATTTACAAAATAAAGATAAAATTTCAAGGATTTATGCGCCAAAGAATCGCCACGCAAAAGTTCATTTGCGATAAATGCGTGGCAGGCGCAAAGCAAGCTGCTATAAAAAGGATAAAAAATGTATGTCGCACCGAGCTTATTGTCCGCGAATTTCTTGCATTTAGCCGATGAGGTAAAAGCTGTAAGCAAGGCTGGGGCGGATTTGCTCCACATTGATGTGATGGATGGGCATTTTGTGCCAAATCTTACCTTTGGACCCTGCGTGATAAAGGATTTGCAAAGTGTCAGCAAAGTGCCGCTAGATGTGCATTTGATGGTGCAAAACTCAGCTCAATTTGCAGAGTATTTTTTACCACTAAAACCTAAATTCATCAGCTTTCACATAGAAAACGAAGCCCACCCTGTAAGGCTTTGCGAGCATTTGCGACAAAATGGCGTTGGCGCTGGGATAGTGCTAAATCCGCACACAAGCGTGGCAAATGTGGTGCATTTGCTTGAATTTGTGGATTTGGTGCTTTTGATGAGCGTAAATCCGGGCTTTGGCGGGCAAAAATTCCTGCCCCTTGTCATCGACAAGGTAAAAGAACTGCGCGAGCTTATCGACAAAAGGGGCGCGAAGGTGTTTATAGAAGTTGATGGCGGTGTCAATGGCTTAAATGCTAGCGATTTGGAGCAAGCTGGTGCTGATATACTCGTGGCTGGAAGCTATATCTTTGGCTCAAAAGACTACAAAGCCGCTATTTCATCGTTAAAGTGTGAGTTTTGAGTCAGCAGCAAATCGATGCGTTCATCAACGAGCTTGCAAAGCAAAGCAAGCCATACGCGTGGTTTGAGCGTGAATTTAGCGCGATTGATGAGCTTGAATTTGTGGATTTTGACTTGGACAATGTCAAGCTCTTGGGGCTTGGCGTGAATTTAAACGCAAAAAACGAAATTTCGCTCAAAAGCAAAAGCACTAAAATCAAGGACGAAATCTTTTGCGTTGTCGATATAGAAAGCACGGGCAGCGTTAAAAGCGGGCAAATCATCGAAATCGGTGCGGTTAAGGTGCAAAATGGCAAGGAAATCGCCCGTTTTGAAAGCCTTGTGCGAGCAAGTGAAGTGCCTGAAAATATCAGCGAGCTTACGGGTATCACAAGCAAAATGCTCGCAAACGCCCCGCACTTGCCCGCCGTGCTGAACGAATTTAGGCTTTTTTTAGGAGACAGCATTTTCGTAGCGCACAATGTGGGCTTTGACTATGGTTTCATCTCCGCTTCGCTTGATAAATGTGGCTTTGGCGTGCTTTTAAATCAACGCTTATGCACTATAAATCTCTCTCGCCGCCTTATCACAAGCCCCAAATACTCACTCGCCGCGCTCAAAGAGCTTTTGGATATACAAACGCCGCACCACAGGGCATTAGCCGATGCTTTATCCGCCGCAAATATCTTGCAACACTGCATTTCAAAGCTACCTTTTTACATAAAAAGCACGCAGGACTTGCTGAATTTCAGCAAAAGCACGCTCAAAGAACGCAAGGCTATGAGCGAACCTGTCCTGCTCCGCTGACAAGATACTTGTAAGTGCAAAGCTCATTTACGCCCATAGGACCGCGTGCGTGGAGTTTGCTCGTGCTTATGCCCACCTCCGCCCCAAAGCCAAACTCGCCCCCATCGCTAAAACGAGTCGAAGCATTGACATAAACGCAGGCTGAATTTACCTGCCTTTGAAACAAGGCGATATTTTCGGCGTTGTTTGAGAGTATGGCATCAGAGTGCGCTGAGCCATAAGCGTTGATATGCTCTATGGCTTGGCAAGTATCCTTGACTATTTTTACGCAAAGTGTTAAATCAAGCCACTCCGTGAGATAATCCTGCTCGCTAGCGGCTTGCATTTGGAGCTTTGCGCCTTTAAGCAAAGCTAAACTTGGCTCATCGGCGTAAATTTTCACGCTGTTTTTTGTAAATTCAGGCACGAGCAAGGCAAAAAGCTCTTTGGCTATGTTTTTATGGACGAGCAAACTTTCTAATGCGTTGCAAGCACTTGGGCGTTGGCACTTTGCGTTGATGATGATAGACACGGCGTCCTTTAAATCCGCACTTTCATCGACAAAGGTATGGCACAAACCCTTGTCGTGCTTAATCAGCGGAATTTTACTCTTGCTGGCTATCTCATTTATCATCGCTGAACTGCCGCGCGGAACGACAAGGTCGATAAACTCACTCATCTGCAAAAGCTCATTGAGCGCGGCTCTGTCATTTAGCATTAAAAAGCAATGCTCTAAACCATAGCCTTTTAAGGTATCTTGCACGCACTCAAATATCGCTAAATTTGTGTTTTTCGCCTCGCTGCCGCCCTTTAAAACCCCGCCATTTGAGCTTTTTAAAAGCAACGCCACAAGCTCAGCACTGATAGCAGGGCGCGCCTCGTAAATCACGCACACCACGCCCAAAGGCACGCTTACCTTTTCGATTTTAAGCCCCGCTTCATTTACCCAGCCCGCAAGCACCTTGCCCACAGGGTCATCTAAATGCGCGATTTGCTCCAAGCTCGCACAAAGGGCGTCAAAGCGTTTGTTACCTAGCAAAAGTCTGTCGCGCAAAGCCTCGCCCTTGCTAAATGCCGCTAAATCCTTTTCATTTGCGCTTAAAATCTCGCCCTTGCGCCCACGCAAAGCCTCAGCTATACGCAAAATGATGAATTTCTTGTCCTTTGGGCTTAAAATGAGTAATTTTTGTGTATTTTTTTTAAGTTTTTCTAAACTTTGGCGCATTTTTTATCCTTTGTTTATAAATTCTTTGTTAAATTATACAAAATTATTTCAAAAAAAGGCTAAATATGAAAAAAGTTGATGTAGTCGTGGTAGGTGCGGGACCTGCGGGCATAGGTGCGGCTGTGGAAGCCGCACTAGCGGGCAAGGAAGTGGCTTTGCTCGAAAAGGGAGCTGAGATTTGCCAAACTTTGCGCGTGTTTTACAAGGACGGCAAAAGGGTAGATAAGGCTTACAAGGGACACGAGAGCGAGAATTTAGGGCATATAGCCTTTGAAGACGGCACGAAAGAAAGCACCTTGCAAACCCTGCAAGCTGCGCTTGATGAGCATAAAATCACACCCGAGCTTAGCTGTGAAGTCGAAAGTGTCAAAAAAGAAAACGACAAATTCATCGTCAGCAGCGCAAAAGGCGGCTTTGAGTGCAAAAATATCATCGTAGCTATCGGCAGAATGGGCAAGCCAAACAAGCCAAGCTACAAGATACCAAGCTCTTTAAACAAAGTCGTTAATTTCAACGCCAACAGCGTGCAAGCAAACGAAAAAATCATCATCGTAGGCGGCGGAAATTCAGCCGCTGAATACGCTGTGGATTTGTCAAACACCTGCAACACAACGCTTTGTTACAGACAAAAAGCCTTTACGCGCCTAAATGACACGAATTTAAGCGACATAGAAAAGGCGAGCAAAGCGGGCAAAGTCGCGCTCAAACTTGGCATAGATATCGAAGAAATCAGCGATGAAAACGGCAAGGTAGGCGTGAAATTTACTGACGGCACGAGCGAAATTTATGACAGGGCTATTTACGCCATCGGCGGTTCTACGCCTGTGGATTTTTTGCAAAAATGCGGCATAAATGTCGATGAGCAGGGCATTCCCGTCTTTGATGAAAACAAGCAAAGCAATGTGGCGGGCATTTTTGTAGCGGGCGACATAGCCACGAAAAACGGCGCGAGTATCATCGTGGGGCTTAATGACGCCGTGCGTATCAGTAAGGTTTTGAGATAGCTGGCTACAAACTTGAATTTTAAGGCTTTAAAAGGCTTTAAAATTCTAAAAAACAGCAAAAATTTAAAAAAGAGTAATTTTGTCTTGACTAAACTATAAAATTTTGTTAGAATTTTGCCGAAATTCAATTTCAGAAAGGAAAATGCGATGAGAAAAATCGTTTTTGTAGCTCTTTTGAGCGGACTTTTAGGTTCAGCTTTGGCTGATGATTTACTTGCTAGGGCAAGTGGTGGCGCTTTGAGCGAAAATTCGCTTGGAGTTAAAAAGTTAAGTCAAGCTGAAATGGCTGAGGTTAAGGGTGGCTATTATCTATGGCAAAGCCCAAAATACGGAAGTGGCTCGGCATATAGCCATACTTATAATTATTTGAGTAAGCCTTACAAAAATAATTATAACGCCAACAAAAATCCTACTTCAAAACAAGCTATTTATTCAAATGGCTTTATGAAGTATTATCGTTATAGATACTAAAAAACATTACAATGGCTAGAATTTTTTCAAATACGGACTTTGGTTTGGGTCGTGCTTTGATGAGCTTTCACAACACCAAATTTGAGCTTAACGGCATTCAAAACAGAGCCGTTTTTTCTAGCCTTTCTAATATGAGTCAAGATAATTTGCAAAATTTTGCTCAAATCATCAATAAAAATTTAGACACAAACAATATAAAAACAAGCTCAAATTTAGCTAAAAATTATGAGTTTAGCAATGAAATTTCTTTTACCGACAAAATAAGCACAAACACCATAAATTTAAGAATTAGCGATGAAAATTTATCAAGGCTTAAAACGCATTTTGGCTCACAAAATTTTGACAAAGATAAAAGCGGGAAAATCACACTCAAAGGCGAGGCAGCAGACTTTGTCTCAGGCTGGTTTGGCGACATAGCTTATAAACGCAACTACGCAGGTGCGGACAGCGATAAAAACGGCTTTTTAAACGACAGCGAAAAGGGCGAAACTCTGGCAGGATATGGCGCGCTCGTTTCTTACAAAACGGACGAAAAAGACGGCTCAAATGTCGTTTTGGTGCAAATGGACGGCGTTTCGTCCTATTTGCCTTACTCCAAACACTATGACTCACCCCTAGCAAACACCATAGAAAAGGCACTTAACGAAAGCTTAAAAGCCGACATAAATATGGACGGATACTTAAATTTGATTGAACTTCAAAGCAAAGAGCAAATCATCAAAAGTGCTAAAAAGACTATCGAGGGCGAAACGCCCACTCAAACGGGCGAGGGTGGGGTAGATTTGCTTGAAGAGTTGATGAAAAAGCTGAAAAAAAGGCTTGAAGAGCTTTCAAAACGCTTAAATTTAGGCGATATGGACGAGCTTGCCAAAAGCCTTGATAAAGACTTGCAAAGCCTTGCCGTGTCTTTAAAAGTGAATAAAGAAACGCTCATTGAAAACCTTGACAACGCTGATTTTGCTAGCAATTTGCGCTCACTCATTGATGAGATTAAACAAAATGCAAAAAAGAGCGTGCAAATAGACATTTCAGCGTGAGATGAAAGAGTAATTTTGCTTGATTTAACTATAAATTTTGTTAAAATTACGCCGAAATTTAGCTTGACAAAACAAGGACAGGACAATGGCTAGAATTTTTGCAAATGCGGACTTTGGGTATTCGCCAAGAAATCTTACCTTTAACGGCACGCAGTTTAGGCTTAACGGCATTCAAAACAGAGCCGTTTTTTCTAGCCTTTCTAATATGAGTCAAGATAATTTGCAAAATTTTGCTCAAATCATCAATAAAAATTTAGACACAAACAATATAAAAACAAGCTCAAATTTAGCTAAAAATTATGAGTTTAGCAATGAAATTTCTTTTACCGACAAAATAAGCACAAACACCATAAATTTAAGAATTAGCGATGAAAATTTATCAAGGCTTAAAACGCATTTTGGCTCACAAAATTTTGACAAAGATAAAAGCGGGAAAATCACACTCAAAGGCGAGGCAGCAGACTTTGTCTCAGGCTGGTTTGGCGACATAGCTTATAAACGCAACTACGCAGGTGCGGACAGCGATAAAAACGGCTTTTTAAACGACAGCGAAAAGGGCGAAACTCTGGCAGGATATGGCGCGCTCGTTTCTTACAAAACGGACGAAAAAGACGGCTCAAATGTCGTTTTGGTGCAAATGGACGGCGTTTCGTCCTATTTGCCTTACTCCAAACACTATGACTCACCCCTAGCAAACACCATAGAAAAGGCACTTAACGAAAGCTTAAAAGCCGACATAAATATGGACGGATACTTGAATTTAGGCGAACTTCAAAGCAAAGAGCAAATCATCAAATACGCTAAAAAGAGCATACAAACCGACTCATTAGATGAACCGCGCGTTTTTGTGAGCTTGGAAGAGCTTTTGCAAAAAATGACACAAGAAAGCAAAGAACTCATCAAAAAACGCCTAGACATAGAAAATGAAAAGCAGCGTAACGCCGAAAACTACGCTACAAACGAGGATTTGTTTAACGCCCTTGAAAGTGAGTTAAAAGAGCTTACAAAAAGCCTTTCTGTATCCTTTAAAGTGAGCGAAGAGCTTGTCATCAAAAACCTTGACAACCCAAATTTCACAAACGATATGCACTCACTCATCAGTGAGATTTCAGCAAGTGCTAAAAATAGCGTGCAAATAGACATTTCAGCGTGAGATGAAAATAAAATTTGTAAATTTTCTTTACTAAAAAACTAAAATTTATAAATTTTTTTCGCTAAATTTGTGAATTTATCATCACAAGCAAAACGCTACAAACGCTTTTTTAGCTTGTCTTTGTGCGCTTTGACAAGCTACACTTTTTTATGTAAAAAGCGTTTAGCTTAATGCCTTGTTTTTTGCCGTCCAAATTCGCATTGTTGGCATAGTTTTTCGGTGAATTCGCCCCTTTCAAAGCCCTTTTTCATCGCCACTGCACGCTTGCTTGCTAAAATTTCGCTTAACTCTTGCGTAAAAAGGTTGCCAAGCCCCATAATGCCGCTTGTATCCATACAGCAAGGCACAACCGTGCCATCGCTTAAAATGCCAATTTGCTTACGCAGTGCGTGGCACGAGCCTTTGACACACGGCACTTTGGGCGCATTTTTTTCGCCTTGCAAATTCGCAAATTCCTTTTGCACGCCCAAATCATCAGTCTTTGTCCCAGCCCAGCAAAACAGCTCACTTTGGTGCAAAATGATACGGCTTTCAAGGCGGTTTTTGGGCGTATTTTTTTGAATTTTTGCGTTAAATTCGCGTTCTAAAAGGCTATAAATGGCGTTATTTTCAAATGGTGGTGTAAAATTTGCTCCCAAATTCCACAGCCTTAAATTCACAAAACTTTGCGAATTTTGCGCCAAATGCAAGCGCAAAAAACGCAAAATCGGCGCAAAATACTCGTTTAAATTCAGCTTTTTTTGCGCCAAAAAAGCCATTAAAGAAAGGTTGATTTGATGGATATTTTCACTTTCAAGCAAAAGTTGCGCGTTTTTCTCACTCATATAAAAACCGCTCGTGGTAAGCTCTAAGGTCATTTTGTGCGCATTTGCAAGCTTGATGAAATCCTTTAAATTCGGCAGCACAAGCGGGTCGCCCAGCAGATGAAAAGTGTAAATTCGCCCCACACCAGCCACTTTTTTTGCGATAATGCCAAATTTCTCCACGCTCATCGCCCCACGCACGCCCTTAACGCTCGGACAAAAGCCACAATTAAGCCCGCAAATATCGCTTAATTCTATGTAAATCTTTTCAAATTTCATCTTTAAACGCCTTTTTTAGGGCTTTTAAAGCTAAATTTGAAAGTGGCAAGGTGCGTAAAGCCTTTAAAGGCAGAAATTCACACTCACTTAAAAGCCCGTTTAAACACTCTTTGAAAGGCTTTAAATCTTGCAAATTCTCATCAATTTCAAGCTCATAAACCCTTGCATTTATGCGGTATTTGGTGTAAGAATGCTTGAATTCGCCGATGAATTTAAGCTCTTTTTCTCCAAATTCAAGCCTTTTTTCGCTAAATTTTTGCCCTTTGCCGTCAAATTTGTGGGCATTTGCTTGCTTGCCATTAAATTCGCAAGCATTTGCCAGCTCGTTGCTAAACTCAAAATCTCGCGTTTGCTTATGGCTAAATTCAAAGCTCTGCCTTGCTTGCATTTGCGGCAAGTTGTATAAGCCTTTGTAAAGATTTTGCCTGCTTTTTTGCAGGGCGATTTTGTCCCCCAAACGCACCACAAACAGGCTTAAATTCAGCCTTTCATACTCTACTTTTTTGCTTTGCGGATATTTTTGTGGCGCATTTTTGCCCACGCACCACTCATCAAGCGGGCAAAGGGCGCACCTTGCAAGCTTTGGCGTGCAAACAAGCGCGCCTAAATCAATCAAAGCTTGATTGTAATCAAAGGCATTTTGCTCGCATAAAAGCTCATTTGCCTTGCTTTGTAGTAGGCTTTGAGTAGGATTTACAAGTGCAAAAAGCCTTGAAAACACGCGTTTTATGTTGCCATCTATAAAGCCAACCGCCTTTTTGTAGCCAAAGCACGCTATCGCCCCAGCTGTGTATGCGCCTATGCCTTCAAGCCCTGTAAGCTCGCTTACATTTTCGGGCAAGTGTCCGTTAAACCTGGCGACACAAGAAGCCGCGCAAAGCTTTAAATTCCTAGCCCGTGAGTAATACCCAAGCCCTTGCCACGCCTTTAAAATCTCGCTTTCATCGGCATTTGCAAGGCTTTGTAGATTTGGAAATTTGTGTAAAAAAGGAAAGTAAAAGTTCTCTAACACCCTATTTACCTGCGTTTGTTGTAGCATTATCTCGCTGATATACACGCCATAAGCAGCATCAATGCCACGCAAACGCTCATCACAAAGGGGCGTGCCAAAGGTGCGCCAAGGCAAATTTTTACGCCCATTTTTATCATACCAGCTTAAAAGTGCCTTATGATAGGCTTTTAAGTGCATAAAATCTCCAAAATTTAGCTTTAAAAAGCGTATATTAACATAAATTCGTTAGACTTTTGACAAATTTTTCGCAAAGGATACACAATGATGAGTTTTATCAAAGGCTTAGCTCTTGGGCTTTTGTGTTTAGTTACTTTTGTTTTGGGGCTATTTTTCAATGTGTGGTTTTTGAAAAGTGCCGAAAATGCGGGCTTTACATTTAGCAAAGAGCTTCAAGCCACAGCTAAACTTATGCCCGATAGCTTTGTATCGCGCCCAAGATTCAGTGCAAGCAGGTTTTTAAGCAGTAAAATCTCTTTAAGTGCCGATGAAAAGGCGGCTGTGGCAAGTGCATTTAACGAAATCCTAGCCCGCGTGGCGCAGGAAAAACTTTGTCGTGGCGGCAGCTACACCATAGAGCCGACTTTTTCTTACAAAGACGGGGTTGAAATCCCCAAAGGACAGCGCGTGGAGGCGAGTTTGTCTTGCAAGATAAAATCAAGCGAGCTTGAACGCTACAACGCACTTTTAAACGACATAGACAAAATCGCCACAAAAAGCGGTTTCATCACTATGTCCTTGCCAGCGTTGAGCGCGAATTTTAGTAGCGAATTGTTGCGAGAAAATGAAGAAAAAATGCGCGAAGAGCTTATAAAATCAGCCCTTGCAAACGCTGAAAGCTACTCAAAGCTCACCGACAAAAAATGCGAGCTAAAAAATTTAGACTTTTCGCGCAGTTTTGGCGGAGGTTATCGCACGATGAGCGCAAAGGAAATGGCAGTAGCGGACGAGGCGGCGCACTTTTCAAACGCCTTGCCTGTCGTTGATGAAGAAGAACGCTTTGTGAGCGCAAACGCCACTTATGTGTGTAAATGACAGAAAGGAAAGACTATGCAGATAATGCTTTGCGCCATTTGTAACCTACAAAGTGGCGGTTGCAGCGAGGATTGTAAGTATTGCACGCAAAGTGGCTTTGTCAAAACGGGCATTGAAAAATTTCCGCGAAAGAGCATTGAACGAATCGTTGAGGAGGCGCATATCGCTAAAAACAACCACGCACTAGGCTTTTGCCTTGTAACGGCTGGGCTTGGGCTTGATGATGACAAACTTGCGTATGTGTGTGAGACTGCAAGAGCCGTAAAAAAGGCACAGCCTGATTTAATGCTTATCGCTTGCAACGGACTAGCGAGCTTTGAGCAGCTTGTGGAGCTGAAAAAGGCGGGAATTTTTTCTTACAACCATAATTTAGAAACTTCGCGCGAGTTTTTTCCGCAAATTTGCACCACGCACAGCTGGGAAAGCCGCTTTGAGACGAATTTAAACGCTAAAAGAGCAGGCATTGAGCTTTGCTGTGGCGGAATTTACGGCGTTGGCGAGAGTGAAAGCGACAGAAAAAGCTTTCGTGCGAGCCTCAAAGAGCTTGCGCCCTTTACAAGCCCCGTAAATTTTTTCATCAAAAACGAGCATCTGCCCTTAAATCCACCGCCTTTAAGCGTAGATGAAGCCTTGCGTATCGTTGAGCAAAGTGCCAAAGAGCTTGCTCCCACGCGCATAATGATAGCGGGTGGGCGCGAAAAGGTGCTAGGAAGTAGGCAATATGAAGTCTTTGAAAGGGGCGCAAGTGCCGTTGTCATCGGGGATTATCTCACTACAAAAGGCGAAGTGCCAAGTGCTGATATAGCGAATTTGCAAAAAATGGGTTTGAGCTTTGCCACGCAGTGCCACTAAATTTTAAATGCAAACTTGTGAATTTGAGCCTTAGCGAGTTTGCAAACATTAAATTTAAGCTACCACGCGCAATGTTGCTGAATTTTAAGTGCAAACTTTTGGTTTTTAACTTTCGCACGCAGCACTGCTGAAATTTAATGCTTGCAAACTTGCTTGTGATGATGACATAGACGGCATTTTCATTTGATGAGCAAAAAGCGTTTTGGGCTTTATTTGCGATGATTTTTTGCTCGCCACTGTGAGCTTTGCGAAAACTTGTGTAGCCATTTGTCGTTGCGAGCTTTGCGGCGTGGCAAGCCATAAGGGTTAAATTTGCTTGTATGGATTGCCACGCTGATAAATCAGCCTAGATGACGGCACAACGGCGAATTTTAGTGTAAAAGCGGCACGCAAAAGCTAAATTTAGGCTTTTGCGCGGTTTAAAACGCCCACATACACCGCAAAAACAAAGCCCAGCCCCACAGCCCACGGCGCATAAGGCGTTATGCCTGCTGGCGAGCTTGCGAGCAAGAAATTGTGCGCAAACCCCGCTCCTGCCATCATACCGATGACAAAAATGCCCGAGTGCAAGTTGCCTGTGCCCATTTGCACGAGATGCTTGCCCGGGCAGCCTTCGCTGAGCGAAAAGCACAGCCCCGCAAGCACCATACCCAAGAAATTCCACACAAAGTCGTTGTGCGCTATGGGCTGGGCTTCAAAGCCAAATTTATATTGCCCAAGTGCTAAATTTGCGATAGTTGCAAAGGCTATGATAGCCACTACGCCCCAAAACATAGAAAAATCGCCCTTGTAAGCTCTGGCAAAAGCACCAGCAGAGCAGAATTTACTCTTTTGCATAAACACGCCAACTACCAAGCCACCGATGAGTGAGATGAAAAGTGCTGCGTGCTGTGCCGCTGGTCCTTTGACAGAGCTAAAAAGTGCGCCGTTTTCGCCTATTTTAAGCCCAAAAACAAGGGCTAAAAGCAACAAAACGCTGAAAATAACGGGCAAAAAGCCTATATTTTTGGAGACACTCACGCTTTCATCGACTTTGTAGCCATTCTTTTTAAAGAAAAGCCCTATGCCAACGCCAGCAGCCAAGCCTAAAAAGCCAGCAATCGCCGTCATATCGCCACCGCCAAGCCTTAAAAACGCTCGCCACGGGCAGCCCAAAAACACCAGCGCGCCTATCATCGCAAAAACGCCCAAGAAAAAGCTCGAAAATGTCGCTGTGGAGTTCTTTGGGGCGAATTCTTTCGTCCAAAAAAGGCTCGCTAAAAAGCCACCTAGCACAAGCCCGATGAGTTCTGGGCGCAGGTATTGCAGTGTTTGGACGCTGTGAAAGCCCAACGCTCCGCTCGTGTCGCGCAGAAAGCAAGCGGCGCAAATGCCCATATTAGCGGGATTTCCCGCATACGCCAAAAAAGCCGCAACTATGCCCAGCACGGCACCTGAGATGATAAAATATCGTGTAGTCATTGAAAGTCCTTTGTTTAGTGTAAATCAACCTGATTTTTCGCCAAAAAGTATAGCCGAAATTTGCTAAATTCAAACTTAAAATGTTAAAATTTGTTAATTTTTCAGTCAAAAATGCAAAGAATTTAAAGAAAGAATCAAAATGAAAATTGTGATTTTTGTGATGTTGGCATTTGCTCAAAGTGCGCTTTGTGCCGAGCTTTTAACGCCAAATCATCTTTTTTACACGAGCGAGCAAAGCGATGAATTTGCCTTTGAAAGTAGCGATAAAAACGGCATTTTGCAAAATCCGCCCCCAAACAAAGCGCGTATTTATGGGGTGAGAAGCAAGGACTACCTAGGCGAAAAGGCTGTTTATAAGGTGTTTTATCAGTATGAGCCTAAAATAGAACCAAATATCAAGGGACAAAACGAGCCTATCATCGAGCTAAATGCCTATGAAAACAATGTCTTTGGGACATTTGCAAACGCAAGCAAGTTTTACAAGGACTTTGACACTGGCAAGCCCCTGCTGCTCTTTACTCAAACGGAAACGCAAGCGTATATCATCTTTACGCCACGCCCCAAGCGCATTTATTGCGTGCAAAGCTCTGTCATCTTGGGCTTACACAAGGCAAGGGCAAATTTAAAGCTCATCGACAAGGCAAGTTGCGAGCGAATTTATAAAGAGATAGATTAAAAAGCGTGAATTTAAGGCTTGCGGTGAAAGTGGCTTTTGCTTTAACTCGCCATTGCAAGCGGTTTTGGCAACAAACGCAAATTTTGCAAGCCCTAAAATTCAGCCTTGCCTTGAAAAATTCAAGGCAAAAGGCTTGCTAGCACGAGTAGCAGGTTTTAAACTCATACGCCGTTGGGCGGGCTTCGACAGGCCACACCTGCGTTTCAAATTTAAGGTGCTGATAATCATCGATGAAAATGTCGCTCATCACGGGCTTTAAGTAAGCGTTGTAGCGTATCAGCGCTTCAAGGCTGCCCCGCAAGGTGTGAGGCAGCTGCTCGATGCCCTTTTCGCGTATCTCATCAAGGGTTAGCTCGAAAAGGTTCTCGTCCATCGGTCCCACAGGCTTTGTCTTGTTTTTTATGCCGTCAAGTCCCGCTAAAAGCAGGCTTACAAAGGCTAGATATGGGTTTGAAGTGCTGTCTGGAAAGCGCATTTCTATACGAGTTGAATTCTTGCCCCCGCCATAAGGCACGCGGCAGCTTGCACTGCGGTTTTGGCACGAGTATGTAAGGATTGACGGCGCTTCAAAGCCCGGTATCAGCCTTTTATAAGAGTTTGAGCTAGGATTAGTAAAGGCAGCCACGCTTCTAGCGTGTCCTAAAATCCCGCCTATGTAGTGAATCGCCGTTTGGCTGAGCTTTCCGTAGCCGTCCTTGTCGTAAAACAAGTTTTCTCCGCCTTTCCACAAACTCATATGCACGTGCATTCCGTTGCCATTGTCGCCGTAAAGCGGTTTTGGCATAAAAGTCGCTGTTTTTCCATTTAAATGCGCTACCATTTTGACGACATACTTGTAAATTTGGACATTGTCAGCTGCTTCGACAAGTGTGCCGAATTTCACGCCGATTTCGCCTTGCCCTTGGGCGACTTCGTGGTGATGCACAAAGGTTTCAAGCCCCACTTTTTCAAGGGTTTGCACCATTTCAGCGCGCAAATCCACCATACTATCGACAGGCTGGACAGGGAAGTAGCCGCCCTTTGTGCGCGGGCGGTGTCCTGTGTTGTAGCCATCGACAAAGTCTTTATCATCATTCCACTCGCCTTCTTCGCTGTCTATTTCATACTTTGCGCAGTGAATGTTATCGACAATCTTCACGCTGTCAAAGACGAAAAACTCATTTTCGGGTCCAAAGTATGCTGTGTCAGCTATGCCGCTGTTTTTTAAATGCTCCATAGCCTTTTTGGCGATACTTCTAGGGCATTTTTCATACATTTGCCCCTTGTAAATGTCATAGACATCGCAAAACACCACTATGGTAGAGTCCGCTGTAAAGGGGTCTAAAAACGCACTTTGCACATCTGGCTTTAAAATCATATCGGATTTTTCGATACTTTGCCACCCACGAATCGAGCTAGCATCGAACGGCACGCCATTTTCAAAATGCTCCTTGCCGATAACGCTTGCGTTGTAGGTGATATGATGCCAAGTGCCTATCATATCCGTGAAACGAAAGTCGATAAAAACGACTTCATTAGCCTTGCAATAGTCGAAAAATTCATCGACACTATTTACAAATTTTCCCATTTTTTGCTCCTTTAAAGATTTAAGTTTTGAAATTGTAGCATAAAATTATTTAATTAAGCTTAAATTAAAAAATTTTTTTGTAGAAATTTTAAAATATACAAAAAGCCCTAAATTTCAAAGAGTGAATTTTTTATTTAAATGTTATTTGATAATTTATAAATTTTTGACTATAATTACATTTATAAGAGTTAAAATTTCAAGGATAAACGATGACACAAGAAGAGTTAGATGCTTTGATGAAAATCGGCGAAGAGCTTGAAAGCGATGATGAGCCTACGCCAAGCGAGCCAAGTGCGAGCGTGGGCGATTTGAGTGCGGAGGATTTAAGCGGCGCAAATGAGCCGAATTTAAGCGCAACGGCGTTGTCAAATGGCGTAAATGAGCTAGATTTGGGCGTGTCAGCCTTACAAAAAGGCGCAAGCTCCCAAAATGCCGAGAATTTAAACGAGTTAAACATAAACACACCGCCAAGCAACGAACACAAAGTCGTGCATCAGCTTGATGAGGTTACGCGAGATAGCGAAGAAAAGGCTATTGAGATGATGGATAGGCTCGAAAATATCGGTAAATTCTTTAACCACATCGAGCTTGCCCTTGAAGATATAAAAGAAAATATCAGCAAAAACCAAGCGACTTTTTCTACTCTAAATGCGAAATTTCCGCACATTCAGACATTTAAAACCGCGCTTAATGCCAGCACAAAGAGCCTTGAAGCAAGTGAAAATATCTTTAAACTCTTGCAGCAAGGGCAGGACGAAGTTTTTGTCTCTATGGACGCTATGCAGTATCAAGACATTCATCGCCAAAAAATCGAAAGAGCCATCAATGTGATGCGCGCGCTCAATCGCTATATGAATTCACTCTTTGAGGGCGACATAGACGACAGCAAGCGTGTCTCATCAGCCGTGCATATCGCAGGGGACAGCACCAAAGATGTGATGAATGACGGCGACATAGAGGATTTAATCGCAAGTTTAAGAGGAAACAAATAAATTTAGGGCAAGATGATGAATTTAGCAAGCAAAAATGTGAATTTCACGGCGTTTTCAAGCACAAATTTAGCCCAAAGTGCGCTAAATTTAAAGGCAAGCATTGCGCTAATCCTTGCAAAAGCCCAAATTTACACTAAATTCAACACTCAGGACAAAAGCCGTGATAACGCCTGAGATAGTCGCCCCAGCTGGTAATTTCACCAAGCTCAAAATCGCCCTAGCTTACGGAGCGGACGCTGTTTATGCGGGGGTAAATAACTTTTCCTTGCGCTCACGCACCTCGCACGAATTTGACTATGAAAGCTTTGAAAAAGCCATTATTTACGCGCATTCTTTGGGCAAAAAGGTTTTCGTTACGATAAATGGCTTTCATTTCAGCTCTCAGCTTGACGGGCTTAAAAGGCACATTTTGCGCTTAAAGGCGATGAAACCTGATGCTTTCATCGTGGCAAGTTTGGGCGCTATGCGTTTAGCGCAAGAAAACGCGAGCGAAATTCCCCTACATATCTCCACGCAGGCAAATGTGCTCAACTTTATGGACGCTCAAATTTACAAAGAAATGGGCGCAAAACGCATAGTCATCGCCCGCGAACTTGGCTTAAAGGACGCTAAAACCATAAAAGAGCATTGCGACATAGAGCTTGAAGCCTTTGTGCACGGCTCTATGTGCTTTGCTTACTCTGGGCGTTGCTTAATCAGCTCCGTGCAAAGCGGCAGAATGAGCAACCGCGGCTCTTGCGCTAATGATTGCCGCTTTTCTTACGAGCTTTATGCCAAAAACGCCGACAATGGCACGCTTTTTCGCCTTGAAGAAAACGAAAGTGGCACGCATATTTTCAACTCAAAAGACTTAAATTTAAGCTCACATATCGAAAAAATAATGAAAGAAGAGTGCATAAATGCCTTTAAAATCGAAGGGCGCACCAAAAGCGAGTATTATGTGGCTCTTACCACGCGCACCTACAAAATGGCGGTTTTAGACGCCTTGCGTGGCGAATTTAACGCACCCAAATACGAGCAAGAAATTCACACACTCAAAAACAGAGGCTTTACGGACGGATATTTGGTAGCACGAGCCTTTGAAAAGACTGACACGCAAAACTTTGCCACGAGTTTAGAAGAAGGCACGCACCAAGTTTGCGCTATCAGCGAGGACGGCGAGTTTTTCAAATGCAAGGGACAAGTGCATTTAAACACGCCTTATGAAATCCTTGCGCCCATAAATTCACGCATAAGCCCTTGCGAGAACGAAACGGGGCTTGTTTATGAAAACGAGGGGCGGTATTTTGTGGAATTTAAAAGGCTTGTAGCTAAAAACAACAAGGATTTTAGGGAAATTCACAGCGGCAACGAAAACGAAATCAAGCTACCTGAGGCTTTGCCTGAATTTAGCTTTTTGAGAAAGGAAGTATAATGGACTTTGTAAGCATTGTGATGGGAAGTAAGAGTGATTATGAGGTGGTGAGCGAGGCTGGCAAAATTTTAGAAAAATTTGGTGTCAAATACGAACTCATCATCACTTCTGCGCACCGCAGCCCAAAAAGAACGGCTGAGTATGTCGCAAAAGCCGAGCAAAAAGGCGCGAAGCTTTTCATCGCCGCAGCTGGAATGGCGGCGCATTTAGCAGGGGCAATCGCCGCACACACCACAAAACCCGTGCTTGGCGTGCCGATGAGTGGGACAAACCTTGCAAGTATGGATTCGCTTTTTTCTACCGTGCAAATGCCGCGTGGCATTCCTGTGGCGACTTTGGCGATAGGCAAGGCAGGTGCTGTAAATGCGGCGTATTTGGCGGTGCAAATTTTGGCTTTAAATGATGAAAATTTAGCTCTTGCCTTGCAAAAAGACAGACAAGCGCAAGAAAATCAACTCATAGCGGACTCAAAAAGCGTAGAAGTGCTACTATAAAGGGGAAAAAATGCAAACATATTTAGAGATAGGCGAATTTTGCAAGCTCGTGCATTTGAGCGAAGATGTCGTCAAAGGAATGATGGCAAATGGAGCGTTGAATTTCAAGGACGAGGACGGCAAAATCTATATCGAGGCAAATCAAGGCACTTTCAGTGTCGTGCCAAAGGGCAGTAGCGAGGCTACACCTATCAGCAGCATAAGTTTAGCTGGGGAAAGCTTTGTCGAAAAGACCATAGGCACGATTTTAAACCTACACGAAAAGGTGCTAGATGCCAAAGATGAGACGCTAGAAACGCTCAAAAACGAAAACAAATTCCTAAAAGATGTGCTTTACTCAATGCAAGAAATTTACGATGAGGACAGAAAAACCATCGACATTTTAAACGAGCAGCTGGGGCGCGCGCAAGAAGAAGTGGAGTTTTTGAAACGCAAATACAAACTTATGTGGAACAAAGCGGTGGATAATTTCACGCAGGGCAAAATGAGCGCGACTATGGACGATGATATGGAAAATAGCGCATTTAGCCCAAGAAGCGAAAGGAATTCAAGCGCAAATTCTAGCTTGAATTCGGCTTTAAATTCGGGTGCGAATTCAAACGCCACGAGCGAAAATTTAAGCGCAAATTCGGGCGCAAATTCAGCCCTAAAAGCCGCCGCAAGCGCAGCCTTGCACGCTGAGACACCAAAAAGCCAAAGCGCAAATTCTAGCTCAAATTCCACGCCAAAGGCTGAAAATTTAAGCACGACTCAAAGCACAGCAAATTCAGCCACAAATTCAAGCGAGAATTCAAACCCAAGCACCACAAACCCACAAAAGGACAGCGCACAATGACTTTTTCGCAAATCATCTTAAATTTACAGCAGTTTTGGCAAAAACAAGGTTGCGTGATAATGCAGCCTTACGATATGCCAGCAGGCGCAGGCACTTTTCACCCCGCGACCTTTTTGCGAAGCCTTGATGATAAGCCTTGGGCTTGCGCTTATGTCGCCCCAAGCCGCCGCCCAAGCGATGGCAGATACGGCGAAAACCCAAACCGACTCGGCGCTTACTATCAGTTTCAAGTTCTCATCAAACCAAGCCCCGATGACATACAAACCCTTTATCTTAAAAGCCTTGAAACGCTAGGCTTTGACTTAAAAAACCACGACATTCGCTTTGTGGAGGACAACTGGGAAAGCCCGAGCCTTGGAGCGTGGGGGCTTGGCTGGGAAGTGTGGCTTGATGGTATGGAAGTTACGCAATTTACTTATTTTCAGCAAGTTGGCGGTATCGCCGTAAAGCAAGTAAGTGCCGAAATCACCTATGGTTTAGAGCGGCTGGCTATGTATTTGCAAAATGTCGATAATGTCTATGACATAGTTTGGAACGACTTTGCAGGCTCAAAGGTGCTTTATGGCGATGTCCATAAGCAAAGTGAGTTTGAGTATAGCACCTACAACTTTGAGTTAAGCTCGGTTGAAATGCTAAATCACCAGTTTGAAAACGCCTACAAAGAGTGCAAAAGCGTGCTAGAAAGAGGCTTTGCCTTGCCAGCTTATGATTACTGCTTGCTTGCGGCGCACACTTTCAACCTTTTAGACGCGCGTGGGGCGATTTCAGTTACCCAAAGGCAAGATTATATGCTTAAAATCCGCGAGCTTTCAAAAAGCTGTGCTGAAATTTACACGCAAAGCAAATAATTTACACAAAGCACGCTAGCCTTTACACGCAAACGCCGTTCATCGCCCTAGCCCTTACGCTCAAACGCCACTCATCAAGGCTAGTCCTTTGGCGCGCCCGAAATTTTTCCGCCAAAGGCTTGAATTTCTTGTCTGATTTTCTCATCTATCCTTTCTAACTCATCGGCGTTTTGACGCATTTGCTCTAAAAGGGCGTCAAATTCAAAGCCAAGCATTACGATGCGGTATAAATTTGGCTTGTGCTTACGCCAATTATACAGCGTGCTATTATCCACGCCCAGCAACGCCGCCTTGTCCCTTTTACTCAGCTTTTTCATCGTTTCGCTCGCCTTTTTTGCGTAAATTTTGGCGCATTGTATAGAATTTGTGCTTATAAAAAAAACTTTTGAGATATTAAACAAAATTTGCCCTTTGAGTTGGATAATTCTAGTGTTTTTCTTTAAGGTTTCTTTGGTTAAAATCGTGGAAATTTTTAAACAAAGGAGCGAAAAATGGCAACTTTTCCATATAACAAATTCCCAAACACTGAGGTGATTCTCTATACAGACCACAATAAAGAATTCGCCATAGCTTCGGGCTATGATAGCGAAGACCCGCAAAATGCAAATGGCGCAAATGTTTTGTCTGTCGGCATTCGTTGGCTAGTAAGTAGGGCTGACGCACAGAAACAAAAACCACTAGGCTATCCACATAGTAGGGGTGCTGAATGCTGGTTTATTATGCCTAATGGTTTGGTAGTTCATCTTTTAAAAGGCATTAAAAATTCGCCTAGTGCTGGGTGCTTTGTCAATATACCCGAGATTGACAAGGCTATACAAACGCTTAATCAACAAATAGCACGGCAAAAAGTTCAAAACCCATAAAGGAAAATAGATGAAAAAATTTAAATTCATCAAATACCTTGTATTCACAGGAATTTTAGGCATTAGCCCATTACTTGCCGAAGAAAGTGGCTGGTTTGTGGGCGCGGAGTTTGGAACAAGTGGCGTAGAGATTGAGTATGAGTATTGCCAAGACCGAGTATTGTTTGAAGGTAGCCGTTGTGCTATCGACCCGCAAGAACAACAATTTGATGGCTATAAATGGGGCTTATTAGGTGGATATAAGCAGTTTTTTACACCCAAATTTGGTTTGCGTTATTATGGTTCATTTGATATGGGCGCATACAGCTATGAAGCGCGTAATGTAAGCAATGTCGAATTTACAAATAAACTTAATGAATATACTTTTTATTTCAATATCGATATACTTTATAACTTCATCGCAAACGATACTTGGGATTTTGGTGTCTTTGGTGGTGTGGGCTTTGGCGGCGTGCTTTACAAATACACTATGGGAGGAGGCACACGCATTAATTTTGGTAAAGAAGGGTATAGTCAAATCGATACTGCACGAGATTTTAATATAAAACTTAATCTTGGTTTAAGAACAAATATCGCCAAAAGGCACGGTATAGAGCTTTTTGCTCATTTCGGTTTGTTTGATAGCAAAAAAACTTATGCTGTTTTTGCGTGGGACGGGAGCATTCAAGATGGACTTAAACCGCACGAGCGTTTTGATATAACTCTTACAAATACACCTTCGGAAAGTTTGGGTATCCGCTATATCTTTTCTTTCTAAAATTTTGTGCTGTGATTGAGTGTGAATTTTGGAATTTTCGAGCTTGCCAACTGACTTTGAATAAAAGAAAATATCTTAAATTTTGTCATACTGAGCGCAGCGAAGTATCCATAAATTTAAAGCGTGTCTTAAATTCTTTGGATTTTTCGCTTTGTGCTAACGCACTTCGCTCAAAATGACAAAATCCTTGTCATACCGACTTTTTTCCGTCATACTGACTTGTATTGTTTTACTGAACACTCTTTTGTCATACTGAGCGCAGCGAAGTATCCATAAATTCAAAGTGTTTCTTAAATTCTTTGGATTTTTTTACTGCGGCTTGCGCCTTGCAACCCGTTGGGTCGCTTTGTGCCAACGCACTTCGCTCAAAATGACAAAGCCCTTGTCATACTGAGTTTTCGCAAGAAAGCGAAGTATCCACAAATTTAAAGTGCGAGTTTGCGTTTTTAAGGCGTGGTTTTTTACCTTAAATTTGAAGTGTGTCTTAAATTTCTGTGGATATTTCGCTAACGCTCAATATGACAATATGGATTTTTCGCTCGTTTCACTCACTCAAAATGACAAACAGTGTGGATTTTTCGCTTTGTGCTAACGCACTCCGCTCAAAATGACAAAGCTTTTCAGCATTTAAGTGTGATGAATTTACAATGTGTAATTAAATTTAAGACAAAATTTGAAATTAAGGCAAAAAATTTAAATTTAAAATAAAATTTAACTTTAAGACAAAAACCTCGAATTTAAAATAAAATTTAAGGCAAAAAGCTTCAAAATTTAAGGCAAAAAATTTAAATTTAAAGCAAAAAAATTTTGAATTTAAGGTGCGTTTGGATTATTTGTCAAACAAGGCGTTGAATTTGTCGATGAAATCAAGCGGGTCAACCTGCGTGCCGCCAGCGATAATACCAAAGTGCAGGTGCGCTCCCGTTACGCGCCCGCTGTCTCCGCTCAAAGCGATGATTTGCCCTTTTTTCACCCTTTGCCCGACTTTGACTTTGAGTTTTGACAGATGATAATACTGCGAAAAGATTTTGTAGCCGTGGTCGATGACGACAGAGCCGCCAGCGTAGTATCTGTCCTTTGCGATGCGCACTATGCCGTCATTTGCGGCTAGCACGGGCGTGCCAACGGCGGCGCGAAAGTCCGTCCCGCTGTGATAGCTCATCAAAGAGCCGTTAAACACGCGCGCCGTGCCAAAAGCGCTTGTGATGATGGAGTTTATCGGCAGGATAAATTTGCCCTCAAACAAAGCCTTGTTCGTGTAGGTAGCGTAAGTCGCGCGGGCTTCTTTCAGCTCTGCTTGTATGCGCGCAAGCACTTCTTTGGGCGGTGTTACCTTGCTTTGCGCCACTTGTAAAAGCTCTTGTTTATACGCTCCATCATCGCCCAAAAGGTCGTATTGTAGCCTTTTGCCGTCCTTATACAAAGCCACGATATGCGCTTGCTGAATGGGCTGCTTGTAGGCTGAACCAAAAATCAAAATAACCTTGTTGTCATTGTCGGGGTGAGTGAAAAATTTTTCTTTTTTTTCTTGTTTTTGCGTGTTGCTTTGGGACTTTATGCTCTCTAAACCCTGCTTGTTAAACTCCAAAAACAGCACCTGCCCCTTGCTGATACTTAAATTTTGCTCTTGGGTGGCGTTTTCATCGGCGTTTGCTTGCGTTGTGGCTTGGGCTACACCGCCTTTGCTTTGGCTTGTGTCGGCGTTTGCTGAATTTTGGGCTGAATTTATGGCATTTTGCTCGGCAAAAATGAGCGCAAAACACAGGCAAGTCCCTAAAAATACTCTTTTCATAAGCTTACTTCCTTAATGTCCGCCACGCTTAAAAATGCCTCGTAAATCTCATAAACAAGGGCTTGGCGGTTGGTTTTTAGTCTTTCATCTTTGACATTTATCATCACCTTGTCAAAAAAGTCGTCAATCTCGGGCTTTAAAGCAAACAAAGCCCTTAAAAGCTCGCTTGGCTTGGCGTTTGGCTCGCATTTTTTAAAGGCTTTGTAAAGTACTTTTTCTTGCTGAGTTTCAAATAAATTCTCATCAACGCTCGCAGACACCTTTACAGCGATATTTGCAAGCCTTTTAAAAGTGCTAAAATTCTCGCTAAAATCATCTTTTTTACTCAAAGCAATCAAAGCCTTTATACTCTCATCAATACGCACTAAATCAGCATTTTGCGACATTAAAACGGCTTTGATGAACGAAGAGTTGGCATTATAAAGCGTGTCAAGTCTTTCAAAGATAAAATTTTCAAGGCTTTGCAAATCAAATTTTTTGTAATTTGGCGCGAGTTTGTTTAAAAGTTCGCGCAAGTTGAATTTAACGCCCAAATTTAGGGCGATTTTAATCACTCCATTTGCCGCACGCCTCAAAGCATAGGGGTCTTTCGTGCCGCTTGGTATTTTATTTGCCGAAAAAAGCCCCATTAGCGTGTCAAGTTTGTTCGCTAGTGCCACGATACTTGAAAATTCATTGCTTGGCAAAGCCCCATTTTCAGACTTTGGCAAATACTGCTCCCTTATGGCAAGGCTGATTTTATCGCTAAATCCTTGCGCTTTGGCGTAGTAACTTCCCATAATGCCTTGTAGTTCTGTAAATTCATACACCATACTTGTGAGTAAATCAGCCTTTGCGTAGTGTATAGCCTGTGAAATGTCGTTAAATTCAGCATTTTGATAAAGCTCACAAAGTGCCTTTGCCGCCGCTTTTTCGCGCTCGGCTTTGTCTTTAAGCGTGCCTAAACCCTCTAAATAAAGCACGCCCGCAAGTTTTTCAGGCTGCAAGCCGCTTTTTAAGTCGTTTTGCCAGAAAAACATTGCGTCTTTTAGCCTTGCACGCAACACACGCTCGTTGCCGTTGATGATTTGAGCGTAGTTTTCGCACACCGCATTTGCCACGACTATGAAATGATTTGCCAGCTTTTCGCCCTTAAAAACGCCAAAATATCGCTGATTGTCGCGCATTGAGCTGATGATAACCTCGCTTGGAATTTGCAAAAATTCGCTTTCAAAGCTGCCTAAAAGGGCTTTTGGATACTCAGTTATGGCTACAACCTCGTCTAAAAGCTCGTTGTCCTCGCTGATTGCAACGCCGTTTTTAGCCTCAATGTCCTTAAATTCGGCTAAAATTTTCTCTCGCCTTTTGTTTTGATTTAAGATGACAAAGTTTTTTTCTAAAAGTTCAAAATACCCGCTAATGTCCTTAAATTCGCACAAATCATAGCTCACACTGCGGTGGATAAAGGTTTTTTTAGCACTTTTTACGCCATAGCTTTGAAAATTCACCAGCTCATCGCCCAGCACGCACACTAGCGAGCGAATGGCGCGGATAAACTCGAATTCTCCGTCTCCCCAGCGCATACTCTTGCCAAAATTTAGGCTTTTGAGCCACTTTTCTATCATTTTAGGCAAAAGCTCAGCACTTTTTTGTCCAGCGCACTTTTGCTGATGATAAAGCACTTCCTTGCCTTTGATTTGCTTAAATTCAAGCTCTTTTTCGCTGATGCCAGCCTTTTGTAAAAAGCTCTGCCCAGCAGCCGTGAGCTTGCCGTCTTTGCAGGCTATTTCCTTTGGAGCGCCGATGAATTCAGTGGTGCTGTCATCTTGTCTGTCGCTAAATGCCTCGTGCAAGAGCGTTAAGCGTCTTGGAGTGTAGTAAAATTCAAACTCGCTTTGCAAATGATACTCATCAAGCACCCTTTGCCACTTGCTTTGGATATTATCAAGTTCTTTAAGTAAAGGCACGGCGGGCAACTCTTCAACACCGATTTCTATAAGCAATCTTTTTTTCATCTTTTTCTTTCATTTTACAAAATCAACGCCGTATTTTACCCTAAATTTCTTTCAAAAGGGTTTCAAATCTAAGATTTTGCCTTGTGAAAAATATCTTTTTGAATTTTTTGCGAAATTTAAGCTTTTTTTAAGTTTAAAAAAGATACAATGCGTGTTTTATTTTAAAGAAAGGACAAAAGATGAGTGTGAATTTCAAGCTCGGTTTAGCAAGATTTGGTGCGGATTTGGCTGTGGTGGATTTGGCAAATTTTCATTTAAATGTAAATCCAAGCAAAAATTTGCAAGCAAATTCAGCAAGCGTAAATTTTGGCAAAAATTCACAAGTATTAAGTGCGAATTCAGCTGTATTTGCAAATTCTGTTCTTTTTTCTATGATGATGCACACGCTTGTGTGCTAGTGTTTTCTTTTCCCAAAAATTCAAGTTAGACAAAGTAAAGCTAAAAAGGCTTTTGGTGTTTTGCCTTGTGGTTTAAAGGCAAAATCAAAGTTGTAAAATGTTAAATTCATCGCAAAGGTAAGGTTAAATTTACCAAAAGTGGAGTAAAAAAGTGGATTTAAATTTTGCAAAGTGAGTTTAAATCTTATAAAATCGCAAGCAAAAATTTGCAAAATTAAGATTTAAATTTAAAGGCAAATTGTCGCAAAGGGCGAAAATTTAAGCCTTTGTTTGAAAAAGAATTTTACAAGGGTTAAAGCATAAATTTAACTTTAAAATTCAAAACAAAGGGCTGAATTTCAAGCCTTTGCAAAGGCAGTTTGCAAGTAAAAAGGACGAAAATGAGTCAAAAACAAATTTCTTTCAACGCCTTTGAGATGAACTGCATCTCGCATTTAAGCCCGGGGCTTTGGCGTTACCCAAATGATAGGGCTTTGGAGTATAAGAGCATTGAGTATTGGCAAGACATAGCCAAAATCGCAGAAAAAGGGCTGTTTGATGCCGTTTTTATCGCCGATGTGCTGGGCATTTATGATTTGTATGGCGGCAGTGATGAGACGGCTTTAAGGACGGCTTTGCAAGTGCCTGTGAATGACCCGCTTTCCCTAGCCGTGGTGGGAGCAGCGGTTACGCAAAATATAGGCTTTGGAATCACAGCTGGCGTGCCTTTTGAACATCCTTTTCCTTTTGCGCGCAGGCTCAGCACGCTTGACCATCTCACCAAAGGGCGCGTGGGCTGGAATATCGTTACAGGCTATTTGCCAAGTGCAAACAAAAATATGGGGACAACTGAACTTCCGCACGATGAGCGATACGAGCTAGCCGATGAGTATATGGAGGTTATCTACAAGCTTTTGGAGGGCAGTTGGGAGGATAGTGCGGTGATTTTGGATAAAGCCACAGGCGATTTTGCCGACCCAAGCAAAATTCATCACATAGGACACAAAGGAAAATACTTTGATGTCAGTGGCATTCATCTGTGCGAACCAAGCATTCAGCGCACGCCTGTGCTGTTTCAAGCTGGAAATTCCGCGCGTGGTAGGGAGTTTGCAGCCAAGCACGCAGAAGCCATTTTCATCGCTCCGCCTACAAAAGAGTATGCAAAAACCGCTGTAAAGCAAGTGCGCGAAGCACTTGTAAAGGCTGGGCGCAGTCCGTATAGTGCTAAAATTTATGTGCTGGCTACCATTGTTACTGATGAAAACGAGAATTTAGCGCAGGCAAAGTATAAGGATTTGCTCAAATACGCTAGCACGGACGGGGCTTTGGTGATAAATTCAGGCTGGTTGGGGACGGATTTGAGTAAATTTGCCCTTGACGCACCGCTTGATAACATACAAAGCAACGCTATAAGGGCGCAAGTGGAGGCTTTGAGTAATTCTAAAACCCCGCAAGGCGAAACTTGGACTTTAAGGGATTTAATCAAACTCACAGGCATAGGCTGTCAAGGACCTAAAATCGTAGGAAGCCCTGAAAAAGTCGCTGATATTTTGCAAGAATTTGTTGAATTTAGCGATGCGGACGGCTTTAATCTTGCCTATGCTAGCACGCCCGCAAGTTTTGAAGATGTGGTTGAGTTCATCGTGCCACAACTGCAAAAGCGGGGCGTTTATAAAAACGAATACGCCAAAGGCTCGTTAAGACAAAAGCTCTTTGGCAAGGGCGACCGCCTAAATAGCGAGCATATAGGCTCTACTTACCGAGTGGGCGGGGTAAATTCCACAGCAAGGCAAAGGGGGTAAGATGCTGTATAATGACTTAGAGCAGGGCATTTACATTTTGCACGAAAATGAGGAGTGGCTGCCGCCCTTTCGCGAGGCTTTTGCGCGTGCTGGGCTGAATTTTGGGGAGATTGATTTAAGCAAGGGCGCGATAAATTTAGACAAAGAGCCACCAAAGGGCGTTTTTTGGAGTAGAATGTCCGCTTCTTCGCACACTCGCGGACACGCCTTTGCTAAGGATTATGCGCGCGCCATTTTTGCGTGGCTGGCTCGTTACAATAGGCGCATTGTCAATCCTTTGAGCGTTTTGGAGCTAGAAGTAAGCAAGGTAGCGCAGTATTTAGCCTTAAATTCAGCGGGCTTTCGCACGCCCAAAACCTTAGCCGCCTTTGGCAAGGCTGATTTGCGCGAGCTTGCACGAACTTTGCAAACGCCTTTTATCATAAAGCACAATCAAGGCGGTAAGGGGCTTGGCGTGCGGCTTTTTGAAAGTTTTGCTGAGTTTGAAAAATGCCTAAATTCAAGCGAATTTGAGCAAAGTGCTGATGGCATTTATTTAGCGCAAGAGTATGTAAAGAGCAAAGCCCCTTTCATCACGCGCATAGAGTTTATAGCGGGTAAATTTCACTACGCTGTGCGTGTAGATACGAGCGATGGAGGCTTTGAGCTTTGTCCTGCTGAGGCTTGCGAGATAGAACGAAAGCCAAAATTAGCCGCCGCCGCTTGTGATATAGGGGCGAAATTCAGCTTACGCGATGAGATTAAGGCTGAATTTTCGCTTGTTAAAAAGCTAGAAAACTTTTTGCAAGCTCACAAAATCGAAATAGCAGGAGTTGAGTTCATCGAAAATTCACAAAATGAACTCGTGGTTTATGACATAAACACCAACACAAACTACAACAAAACCCTTGAAGATGCACTTCGCGCACAGGGCTTGCAAGGTGCAGCAGATAGGGTAGTGGAGTTTTTAAATGCTGAATTTCAAAAGGAGGTCAAATGAAATTTGCGTATTGGAGTCCCGTTTTTGGGAGCTGGTTAAGAAATGTTGATGATGATAGCACGAAATGCTCGTGGGATTATATCAAAGAGTTGGCTTTGGAGGCTGAGGATTTGGGCTATGCGCTCACTCTTGTGCCAGAGCTTTACCTAAACGACATAAAAGGGCATAAAGCCCCTTGTTTAGACGCTTGGGCGGTGGCAACGGCTTTGGCAGCTTGCACGAAAAAAATTGAAATTCTAGCAGCTTTGCGCCCACAATACCATCAAGTAGCGCTCACAGCAAAGGAGTTAAGCACGCTGGCTCAAATTTCAAACTGCCGTTTTAGCGTGAATTTAGTGTCGGCTTGGTGGGAAGAAGAAGCAAGGCAGTATGGCATAAAATTTGACGCACACGATGAAAGATACGAGCTTTTAAGCGAGTATGCGGCGGTGCTGAAAGGCTTTTGGAGTAAGAGTCCTTTTTCTCACAAGGGTAAAATCTATGAATTTAAGGACTCATTTAACGAGCCAAAGCCCGCAAAAGCCCCGTTTATCTACGCTGGCGGAGAGAGCGAAAAGGGTAGGGCGGCTATAACTGAATTTGCGGACTTTTACTTAATGCACGGAGGCACGCCGCAAGAAATAGCCGAAAAAATCGCCGATATGAAAGAGCGCAAAAAGCGTGCAGGACTTGGCGAATTTAAGGGCTTTGGAATGGCTGCTTATGTGATTTTAAGAGATACAGAAGAAGAAGCAAAACGCGAATTTGAGCGCATTATCAACATAAAAGACGAGAGTGCTTATAAAAATTCTTATGATGATTTTACGGGCAACTCGAATTTAGATGTTGAGATAAGCAAAGAAGAATACAGTGTTTCAAACCGCGGACTTCGTCCAAGACTCATAGGCACCGCCGAACAAATCGCGGCAAAGGTAAAAGAGTATGAAAAAGCTGGGCTTAATCTCATCATCGTTCAATGTGCAAATATGAAAGAAGAGTTAAGAGACATTGCTACCAAGCTTTTTCCGCTCTTAAAATAAAAATTTTTATTAAAGGCTTACCAAATTTAAGCCTTTAATGCTATAATTTTAATTTTGAAAGGACAAAAATGCAAAATTCAGTGATTGCTTACCCAAGAATAGGCGCTTTAAGGGAGCTTAAATTCGCCATTGAGAAGTATTTTAAGAAAGAAAGCTCAAAAGATGAGCTTTTCCACACAGCAAAAGAGTTGCGCAAAGTGCATTGGCAAGCGCAAAAGAACGCTCAGATAGACTTTATCTCGTGCAATGACTTTTCATTTTATGATAATGTCTTAGACACAGCCGCGCTTTTTAATGTCGTGGCTAAACGCTACAAGGCTTTGAATTTAGAGCCTTTGGATGAGTATTTTGCGATGGCAAGGGGTTATCAAGGCGCAAACGGCGACACCACAGCTTTGGCGATGAAAAAGTGGTTTAACACAAACTACCATTATCTTGTGCCAGAGTGCGATGATGCCACGCTTATCAAGCTTAATGCCACAAAGATTTTAAGCGAATACGATGAGGCAAAGGCTTTGGGTATAGAGCCAAAAGTAGCACTTACGGGGCTTTTTACCTTTTACAAGCTCATAAATTTCGCTGATGAGGCGACTAAAACGCAGGCAAAGGCTAAACTCATCGAAGCTTACGGGCTTTTGCTTGACACGCTTAATCAAAAAGGCGTAAAATGGGTGCAGTTTGACGAGCCTTATTTGGTTTATGATTTGAGCGCAAGTGATATCGCGCTTTTCAAAGAGATTTACACCGCTGTGCTTGCTCAAAAAGCAGGGCTTAAAATTTTAGTGCAAACTTATTTTGGCGATGTGCGCGACATTTATGAAACCTTGTGTAGCTTAAATTTTGACGGCATAGGGCTTGATTTCATCGAGGGCAAAGAGAGTTTAAATCTCATCAAAAAGGGCTATTTAGCTGATAAATTGCTTTTTGCTGGGCTTGTAAATGGCAAAAATATCTACAAAAACAACTACGCTAAAACGCTTAATTTGCTTGGCGAAATTCAAAAATTTGCTAAAAATGTGGTGCTAAATACGAGCTGTTCTTTGCTGCATAGCCCTTACACCATAAAAAACGAGCAAAAATTAGATACAAAATACCTTGCTCATTTTGCCTTTGCCGAGCAAAAACTTGACGAGTTAAGAGAGCTTAAAGAAATCGCTCAAAGTGCGAACTACAAGGACAATGTGCTTTATAAAAACAATGTCGCTTTGTTTGAAAACAAGCCAAATCGCGACAACAAAAAGGTGCAAGAAAGAGTGGAGAATTTGCAGGATAAAGACTACAAACGCTTGCCCGAATTCAAAGAAAGGCAAAAAATTCAAAAAGAAGTGCTGAATTTACCGCTTTTGCCAACCACAACCATAGGTTCGTTTCCCCAAACGCCCGATGTTAGAAGCAACCGCCTTGCCTTTAAACAAGCTAAAATCAACGCCGCTCAATACACTGAATTTAATCAAGTCAAAATCAAAGAGTGCATAAAACTGCAAGAAGAAATCGGGCTTGATGTGCTGGTGCACGGCGAATTTGAGCGCAATGATATGGTGGAGTATTTTGGCGAGAGCTTGGAGGGCTTTTTATTTACGCAAAATGGTTGGGTGCAAAGCTACGGCACAAGGTGCGTAAAGCCACCTGTGGTGTGGGGAGATGTCGCACGCACAAAGCCTATGACGGTTTCGTGGAGTGAATTTGCCCAAAAACAAAGCGATAAAATCGTAAAAGGAATGCTTACAGGACCTGTAACGATTTTGAATTGGAGTTTTCCGCGCGAGGATATAAGTTTGCGCGAAAGCACGCTGCAAATTGCCTTAGCGATACGCGATGAGGTGCTAGACCTTGAAAAAGCGGGCATTAAAATCGTGCAGATTGATGAGGCTGCCTTGCGTGAGAAGTTGCCTTTGAGGAAGAGTGATTGGCATAGTGAGTATTTAAGCTGGGCGATTCCAGCCTTTAATCTCGTGCATAGCGGCGTTAGAGCGGACACACAAATTCATACGCATATGTGTTATAGCGAATTTAACGACATTATCAAAGAAATTGATGCTATGGATGCTGATGTCATCAGCTTTGAGGCGAGCCGTTCAAATTTAGAATTGCTTGATGCCTTAAAAGCGGCAAAGTTTCAAACCGAAGTGGGACCGGGCGTTTATGACATTCACAGCCCGCGCGTGCCAAGTGTGAGTGAGCTTGAAAGCACTATACGCAAGATTTTAGACAAGTTGCCAAAGGAGCAAATTTGGATAAATCCTGATTGTGGGCTTAAAACAAGAGGCTACAAAGAAGTGGTTGAAAGCCTTAAAAATATGGTTGAAGCCACTAAAAACGCGCGAAAAAGCCTGTAAATTTAGGCTTTTAGCAAAAAGGGCGAGTATGCAAGGCAAACAGAGCTTTTCTTTTGAGATTTTTCCGCCACGAAAAGATGACGGCATAGAAAAAATTTACACCACGCTTACCGAGCTTGCGCCCTTGCGCCCGAATTTCATCAGTGTAACATTTGGAGCTGGGGGCAGTGCGAATTCAAAAAGCACGCTAGACATTGCTAGCCTTGTTAAAGACAAATACGAAGTGCCAAGCATAGTGCATTTGCCTTGCATTCATCAAAGCAAAGAGCAAATTTTAGGCATTTTAGACGAGTGCAAAAAGCGAAATTTAAAGAAAATCCTTGCTTTGCGTGGGGACATTGTCGAGGACAAGCCCGTGAGTAAGGACTTTAAATTCGCTAGTGATTTGGTGCGTTTTATCAAAGAAAATGACGATTTTGAGGTGTTTGCGGCGTGTTATCCTGAAAAGCACAACGAGGCAAAAAGCGTTGTGGAGGACATTCACTACCTTAAAACAAAAGTAGATAGCGGTGTAAGCACGCTTTTGACGCAACTTTTTTTCAGCAATGATGATTTCTACCGCTTTAAAGAAGCCTGTGAGCTGGCAAAGATAAGCGTGCCGATATATGCAGGCATTATGCCTGTGGCAAACAAACGCCAAGTGCTTAAAATAACGAGCATTAGCGGGGCGAAAATCCCGCCAAAATTCGCCAAAATCTTGCAAAAATACGAAAACAACGATGAAGCGATGATAAATGCGGGCATAGCTTACGCGATAGACCAAATCGTTGATTTGCTGACAAATGATGTGGCGGGCATTCATCTTTACACGATGAACAACGCTTACATAGCAAGGCGCATTTATGAAGCTGTGCATACGCTGCTGTGAGCTTAAATTCGTAAATTTTTGCAGAAAATTTCTCAAAATACAATAAAAATTTAAAGATAAACAAAGACTTAAAAACAAATTAAGCAAATTTATGCTACAATGTTGCTTTCATAAATTTTTTAAGGATGAACGATGAAAAGAACTTATCAACCACATAAAACGCCTAAAAAACGCACTCACGGCTTTCGCGTGCGTATGAAAAGCAAGAATGGTCGCAAAGTCATCAACGCAAGACGCGCCAAAGGTCGAAAAAAACTTGCTGTGTGAGTTTGCCAGCATCACGGACAGCAAGGAATTTTCAAAACTTTACAAAGAGGCGAAAAAATGGTATTGCGAAGTCGCCATCATCTTTTACGCCCCTTGCAAGGACAACAAACTCGCCGTCATAGCGAGCAAAAAAGTCGGCAAGGCTGTGGTGCGAAACCGCGCCAAAAGGCTTTTGCGAGCGGTGTTTGCGCTGAATAGCTCTCGTTTAAAGAGTGGTAAATACATATTTGTGGCGCGGGCGGAGCTTTTAAGCACGCCTTTTGTCAAGCTTCGCAAGAATTTAGAGTGGGGACTAGGGAAGTTACAATGCTTAAAATAGGAGTTGTGAGAGCCATAGGCGTTTATCAACGCTTTTTGAGCGGGCTAAAACCGCGTTGTTGTCGTTTTTATCCGTCTTGCTCGGAGTTTGCTAGGCAGAGTTTTGAGAAAAACGGCTTTTTTAGGGCATTTGTAGCGAGTTTTTTAAGGATAGCAAAGTGCAATCCTTACTTTGCGGGCGGCTTTGATTATCCAAAGGTGTCTGCAAAGCAGTTTGAGCGCACAAGGTGGCAAGCAAAGCAAGCCTTTAAGGGGCTTAAATTCTTGTATGTGCCTTGCGAAAACGGACAATGTTTCGTTGTCAAAATAGTATTTTAAAGGAAAGAAAGTGAATAATAAAACTGACCCAGCGCAGCAAAGGCGAGTTATCCTTGCTGTCGTGCTTTCGTTTTTGTTTTTTATCGTGTATAGTGAATTTTTCATCGACAAAAAAATAATGAGCGAACAAAATGCAAGCCTGTCGCAAAATGCGAGTGTGGCGGATTCTAACGCAAATTTAGCTACGAATTCAAATGCGAATTCAGCCCCAGATTTAGCGACAAATTCAAAGGCTGCCCCGCTTTCAAACGCCGATACACAAGCACCTATCACGCAAAGTGCGTATCAGCACAAAGCATTAGTCAGCATTAGCAGCGAGTATTTTAGCGCAAAGATTGATGAATTAGGGCGAATTTCAAGTTTTGTGCTAAAAGATGCTAAATTTAAGGACGAAAAGGGCGCTGATTTGGAACTTATCGAAAACAAGGACAACAAGCCCTTGCCTTTGGAGCTGCGTTTTAGCAACCCTGCCGTAAATCAAAAGGCGTTTAGCACCGCTTACAGCGTGGATTTAGACACTACAAGTGAAATCAAAGTCGGTAAAAACGCCCCTTTAACACTTACCTTAACGCAAAATTTAGGCGAATTAGTCATTCAAAAGAAACTTAAATTCTACGAGCAAGGAAACTACGAGATTGAAGTGAATTTAAGCAAGGACGAGCCTTATTTTATCAGTGCTGGCTCGCGCCCAAGCGTGAGCGTGGATAACTACACGGTGCACGGAGCGTTGATAGTCGATACAAAAGACACGGTTGAAACCTTTGAGGACGGCGATGTCGAGCAAAACGAGCAAAGAACGGCGTTTTTGCTGTCAAGTTTTGACAGGTATTATGCGGCGTTTTTTTATAATTTCGCCACGCCCTTAAATGCACTCATCACAAAGGACGCAAAAGGCGATAGCGTGGTGTATGCGAGCGCGAGCAATGCCTTTAAGGCTGGTGGCTACATAGGTGCGAAAGAATTTGACACGCTCAAAGCCATAGATACGCGCTTGGAGCGGGTTATCGAGTATGGGTGGTTCACTTTTATCGCTAAGCCCGCGTTTGCCTTTTTGAGCTGGCTTTTTGCCTACATAGGAAATTGGGGCTGGGCGATAGTGGCGCTTACGCTTATTATACGCCTCATTTTGTTCCCGCTTACTTACAAGTCGATGATGTCGATGAACAAGCTCAAAGATTTAGCCCCAAAGATGACGGAGTTGCGCGAAAAATACAAAGGCGACCCGCAAAAGCTGAATTTACATATGATGGAGCTTTACAAAAAACACGGCGCAAATCCCTTTGCTGGTTGCTTACCGATAATCTTGCAAATCCCCATTTTCTTTGCGATTTACCGCGTTTTGCAAAATGCAGTGGAGCTAAAAGCTGCGCCGTGGGCGTTGTGGATAAATGATTTGAGCGTGATGGACCCTTATTTTGTGCTGCCTATTTTGATGGGCGCGACTATGTTTGTGCAGCAGCTCATCACGCCGATGAGCATCCAAGACCCGACACAGGCGAAGATTATGAAGTTTTTGCCCGTGATTTTCACTTTCTTTTTTCTGTGGTTTCCCGCAGGACTCACGCTTTATTGGTGTGTGAATAATATCTGCTCTTTGGTGCAGCAACTTGTCATCAACAAAATGTTCGCACGAGAGCATAATAAAGGACAAAACAATGAAAATAGAAGCTAAAAATTTACAAGACGCGCTACTTGTGGCGGCATCACAGCTTGAATGCTCGGTGCTTGACTTAGAATACGAAGTGATTCAGCACCATAAAGACGGCTTTTTGGGGCTTTTTCAAAGAAATGCTATCATCGAAGCAAGGTGCAAAAAAAGAAAATTTGACAAAAAATACCCTAAAAAACGCGATTTTAGCGAAAAATACAGCTCAAATTCAAGGTATAATGACAGATACGATGAGCCATACAAGCCCCAACGCAAGGATACTCCGTCTTATGAAAAAAGCTATGAGAGCAAAAGCTACGAAAATAAGGCGTTTGATGAAAGGGCAAATCGCTATGATGACTATGAAAGCAAGTTTTCAAGCACTCAAAGAGATGAAACCCCGCAAGAAAAGGCTGAAAAACCGCGCAAGAGCTATGAAAGCTATGATAAAAGCTACGAGAAAAAGAGCTTTAACGGCGCAAAAGGCTATAAAATCAGCACAGATGACGAGCCTATCAAGCCCACACCACGCGCTAATGAAAGCGCAAAGGCGTTTCGCCCAAGTGCTGAGTCCATAAAGCAAGAGCCACAGGGCTTTGAAAACGATAAAATCTTTGGCATAAATCACAAGCAGTTTGCAAGTGATGAGCCAGATGAAGAGCAAACGCCGAGTGCGCCTTTGCCAAAAAGCAAATATGTCGTCAAAGATGATGAGATTTTCAACTCTTTTCACAAAGAAAGCGTGCCAAATCCAAAACTCTACATAGACGAAATCCGCATTCAGCTTGACAAGCTCATAAAAGCGGGCGAATTTGGGGTAAAAATCACCGAACTTAGCGTGTATGACAAGGACAGCATTTACATAAAGCTTGAAGGCGAGGACGCTGCTTTGTTAATCGGCAAAGAGGCTTACCGCTACAAAGCCCTTTCTTACTTGCTTCATAATTGGATAAACTCGCGCTACAACCTTTTAATCCGCCTTGAAATCGCGGATTTTTTACGCAATCAATCCCAGTCAATGGACTTTTATTTGCAAGGTATCATCGAGCGCGTGGAGGCTACGGGCAGGGCGCAGACAAAGCCACTTGATGGGGTTTTGGTGAAACTTGCCCTTGAAAAGTTGCGCGAACGCTTTCCAAACAAATATGTAGGCATTCGTCAAAATGACGATGATGAAAAATTCGTCATCATCAACGACTTTTTTAAGAAAGATGAATGACACTATCGTTGCCATAGCCACAGCCAACGGAGTGGGAAGCATTAGCATAGTGCGTATAAGCGGCGAAATGGCTTACGCACTTGCTTTAAAGCTCACAAAGCGTGAGAATTTAGCCATTCGCCACGCCCATCTTTGCAAACTCTACAATGGCAAGGGCGATTTTTTAGACGAAGCCATAGTGCTTTATTTTCAAGCCCCGCACAGCTTTACAGGCGAAAATGTCGTGGAATTTCAAATCCACGGCGGACTCAGCACCAGCCAAATCCTGCTTGATGAGTGCGTAAGGCTTGGCGCAAGGCTTGCAAATGCAGGCGAATTCAGCAAAAGAGCGTGTTTAAACGGCAAGATGAGCCTTTTAAAAGCCCTATCTATAAACGAACTCATCAATGCTAAATCAACCCTAGCCGCGCAAATCATCGCTAAAAATTTATCGGGCAAATTTGGCGAACTTTTGGAAAAAATCCGCACGGATTTAGTGAAAACCCTAGCTTTCGTGGAAACTTGCATTGACTATGCTGATGATGATTTGCCGCCTGACATTTTAGCGCAAACCTTAAATTTATACCAAGAAAATGCGAGAATTTTAAGGCAAATAGCTGAAATTTCAAAGAGTAAAAAAGGGCTTGTGGAGGGCTTTAAAATCGCCATTGTCGGCAAGGCAAATGTCGGCAAAAGCTCACTGCTTAATGCTATGCTAGCTAAAAACCGCGCCATAGTAAGCAACACGGCTGGCACGACAAGAGACAGAGTGGAGGACGAGCTTAAAATCGGCACGCATTTGGTGCGTATCATCGACACAGCGGGCATTAGAAAAAGCGATGATGAAGTGGAGCAAATCGGCGTGAAATTAAGTCTAGCCGCCATAGAAGAAGCTGACATCATCATCGCCGTGTTTGACAGCTCACGCCAAATGGATTTTGAGGATGAACAAATTTTTAAAGTCCTTAAAAAAAGCGACAAAAAAATCTTTTTCGTGCAAAACAAAACGGACTTAAAGGCTGAATTTCAAGCCCCAAAAGGCATAGAATTCATCAGAATCAGCACCAAAAATTCTCTTGCGCCCTTGCAAGAAAAACTTTCAAACTACCTTGACAGCTTAGATAGTGAGGATTTTATCATCACAAACGCCCTTTTAATCAAGGCTTGCGAAGAAGCAAGCAAAGCGATACAAAGGGCAAGCCAGCTTTTAAGCGAGCAGAATTTGGAGCTTTTTGCCTTTGAGTGCAACGAAGCGATAAGGCAAATCGCTAAATTCACGCACGAGTTTCAAAGTGATGAAGTGCTTGATGAAATGTTTGGAAATTTTTGCTTGGGGAAGTAGCGGCGTAAAGGCTTGCTGAAATTTTGAATTTGTAAATTTCACACCAAATTCAAAGGCTAAATTCACACTCCAAACAAAAACAAGGGATAAAATGCAAATAACAGTCTCATTAGTTATACTATAAATTCATTATAAATCAACCTTAAAGTCAAAAAAAGTTTGGTTTTAGCTGTTACAATTTGAGAGTTTTGATATTAGATAAATTTAAAGTAACGATTGCTGTTTTGAAGTGTATTTCATACACTATCAGTGATTTTCCGCCATATTCTATTGTTTCTCGGTAATCAGGTATTTTCTCGCAAAAACAATCCGCTAAATCAAAAATAGTTTTTTTACTCTTAATAGCAATTCCTTTCGCTTTTATATGCTCGTTTTCTTTTTTTGGGATTGTTGTAAAGGCAACATTTTGATTTTGTTTTATTTCTTTTACTTTGTCGTTATTTTTAAATGTCGCAAAATATATAACATTATTTTCGGGATTGAAATAATAATTAACAATTCTAACATTTGGAATGCCATCTGCTCCAACAGTTGCCAACGCAATGTCAGTTTGTTCTGCCATCATTTTTTGAAATTCTTTGAGTGTATCCATAGGAATTCTCCCTCTATTATTTATATATGATTATAACATAATAACGATAAAAGTTTTCTTAAATTTTTATAAAATTTCGTCTTTGCATTTTTATCCTTTAAATTTTTGTGCTATTATTGCAAAAACAAAAATGGTGCTGTGTAACTTTATTACACGAAAATGGGGGCAAAATGCAAAAGGTAGAATTTATCAAAAAAATCAACGCCCAAATCAAAGGCGATGAAAAGAGTTTAGCGGTTTTAGAGCAAAAGGGGCGTTTTGTGCGCTTTGAGAAAAATGAGCGCAAATACGCTGATGAGCTTGGCTTTTTTCGCGTGCTAAGCGGGCGCGTGCGGGTTTTTAGCGTGGCTGAAAATGGCAAGGAAATTACTATTTTTTATATGACAAATGCCGAGTGCTGCATACTTTCAACGAGTTTTATGGCGCACATTCAAGATGAAGTGATGTTTGAATTTGTGGAGGATTGTGAGATTTTCACGCTTAAAGATAGCGATTATCAAGCACTTTGCGCGAGCAACGCAAGCATAATGGGCTTTAACGCCTTGCTTATGTCAAAGCGCTTTAAGCAGTCTTTGGACACGCTGGGCGATGTGGCGTTTAAGAGCCTAAAAGAGCGGATTTTGAAGTTTTTGCACGCAAATGCGCAAAATGGCGTGGTGCGAACGAGCCAAGAAAATATCGCCAGCAACATAGGAAGCGCAAGAGAAGCCGTAGCAAAGGTGCTTAAAGAGCTAAAAAACGAGGGTTTCATCGACACAAGGCGCGGAGAGATTTTGCTTAAAAGCAAGGGGGGCGTAAATGCAGGATTTTGAGAAAAAGCAGCTTTTGCAAAAGGCGAAAAATGTCGCTATTTTGGGGCTTAGTCCAGATGAGAGCAAGGCGAGCAATGTCGTGGCGCGTTATCTCATCGCGCAAGGTTTTAATGTAATCCCCATTTACCCACGCTCAAATGGCGAAATTTTAGGACGCAAGGCTTATGCGAGTTTGCAAGAAGCGTTTAGTGATGAGGCTTTGAGCGAGTGCGGAGAAATTGACATTTTAAATGTTTTTCGCAAAAGCGAGGCGTTGGAGGCGGTGGCAAATGAGGTTTTGCGCCTTAAAAACAAGCCAAAATGCGTGTGGGTTCAGCTAGGACTTTTTAATGAAAACGCAAAAGCCATTTGCGAAAATGCGGGGATTTTGTATGAGGAAAACTCTTGCATAAAACTTGAATTTGAGCGGCTTTTTAGCAAGGTAAATTAAGGTTTTGCGTAAATTTTTGTGAATTTAAAAAGGGCTTTTTTGATAAAATGCTTTGATTTTGCGCCTTTAAATTTATAAAAAAATTCATCAAAGCCGTAGAAAAAAGAAATGATAAAAGCGTGATTTTGTGGAGCAAAAAAAGTCGCTCAAACGCTTGCTTGATAATTTTACAAAAAGCGCAAACAAAGGCACACTCGCCATTTGCTCGCGCTTATAAAAGTTAGCTTAAAGCAAGGCGTTGAGTTTGGTTTCAAACACGCTTTTGCTTTGTGCGCCAACGATTCTTTCTACGACTTGCCCGTCTTTCATCAGCAAGATAGTAGGAATGCTTGAAACGCCATATTGCCTTGCTAGTGCGCGCTCTTCATCGACATTGACTTTGCAAATGCTTGCTCTGCCCTCAAAATCCTTTGAAAGCTCGTCCATAATCGGCAAAACCGCCTGACAAGGTTCGCACCAAGCCGCCCAAAAATCCACAAGCACCGCGCCTTTTGCGGTGTGTTCGTTAAAATTAGCTTCGTTTAGATTGATAGCCATTTTTTCTCCTTTCGATAAAATCAAGTTATTATAATCAAAGGCGCAAAATGCCTGTGTAACAAAGTTACTTTGCAAGGTAAATTTGCTTAAATTTAAAAAAGCCTTGCCCTTTGCGTTTTGTATTTTACACATTAAGGAGGTTGGATTCAAAAGGCAAGGTAGATTAAGCTGAATTTAGCAAAAATAAATCCAGCTCAATTTACCCTAAATTCAGCCTAAATTTAGGCGATAAGGCAAATCAAACGCCCTTAAAAGCGTAAGGGCGTTTTACACTAAGGAGTTTGTCAAATTTAGTGCTTGTTTGTGCGGCACTGTTTGTATTTGCAAATCGGACAAATGGCTTTAAAGTTATAAAGCGGGCAGTAGCCATAAACCGCGCTTAAAAGCGGTAAAAGTCCCACGAGCCACCACCAGCTTTGGCACACAAAGCCGAAAGCAAAAATCCAAATTCCCGCGACAATCAAGCGGATAGTCTTGTCAAGTTTGCTCATTTCACCCCCTTTCTTTGAGATTTGGCGCGCCTAAAATGCGCTTTAACTTTCACGCAAAAAGTGCAAATTTCACAGCAAAAGCCTAAATTTAAGCCCTTGCGTGAATCATTCCTTTCATCACCATAGCCTTCATCGCGTAAATTTTCACAGCCCAGTTAAGATAACTCTCTCTTGTCGCTCCAAAGCATTCTAGCGTAGGCGCTGCGCCCTTGTAGTCAAACTCTACCATCACGGCTTTGCCATAGCGCGTTAAAAGCGGACAAGCGGTGTAGCCGCTAAATTTCGCCTCCAAAGGCTTGCCCTCTAAATGCGCGATGATATTTTGCGTGATGATGGGATACTGCTTGCGTATGCTCGCGCCCGTTTTGCCCTTTGGCACGCCCGCACAATCGCCCACAGCAAAGATATTTTTGTAAGTTTGGTGTTGCAGGCTAAATTTATCCACATCAACCCAGTTGCCTTTTTGCGCGCTAAGCCCTGCTTGCGTGATGAATTTTGGCGCACTCATCGCAGGGATAACAAACATATAGTCAAATTCCTTTTCCACAAATTCATCAGTATCCACGCGCTTGCCATTAAGCATATAGCTTGTTTGAAAAGTCGCCTTGCCGCTTTGTTTATCCACGCTTACAAGCTGATGAAGTAGCTTGTATGGCATTTCGCGCTCAACAAAAAACTGCTCTATCATTTTTGCGTGCAAGGGCGAAGAAAGCATAGCCCCGCCTGTGAAAAGCGTGGTTTTTACCCTGTCTTTGAGCGCATTTTTTTCAAGCAAATCATCAAGCAAAAAGTTGATTTTTTTGTTTGCCCCACCGCATTTGTTTTGCGTTTTTTGCTCACTAAAAAGCACATTGAGCTTTTCGCCTTTTTTACCCCGCTCGATGATTTCATCAAAAAGTTTTTTAGCTTTTACGGCAGAATTTGGCGTGTAAATCGTGGCGATTTTCGCACTTTCATTTACCAAATCATCTTCGCTAAGTCCGCTAACAGCGTTAAAATCATACTCCACGCCCGTTGCGATAAGCAAAATGTCATACTCAAAACTCTCGCCATTTTCGGCGATGATTTTGTTGTCATTTGGCAAAATTTGCGCGACATTTTGCTTTATCCATTTTACCTTTTCATCGATAAGCTCGGCTTTTTTGTAAAGCACATCATCAAGCGTGTAAATTCCAGCAGCGATGAGAGTAAAACCGGGCTGATAATAAAAATTTTCATCTTTATCAAACAGCGTGATTTGCGCCTTTGGCATAGCTTTGATAAGACTTGCGCTCATCGTTATGCCGCCAAGTCCAGCGCCGATGATGGCGATTTTAGGCGACAAATTTGAAGTCGCCGCACTTAACTTTGTCGCGCCCACACCGCTAGCTACGAGTGCGCCTGCGGTGATGAGTTTGAGCGCGTTTCTACGAGATTGTTGCATTTTAGCTCCTTTGCTTTAAATTTTTATCACAATTATAAATTTTTTGCCAAATTTGCTGTGTAACAAAGTTACGATTTTAAAAAATTTACGCTTTTTCTGGCACGCAAATTTTGCCCTTACTCATCGCTAAAAGCGTTTTGTAGCTCACAAAAAGCACGGCAAAAAGGGCTAAAATCAACCCCAAAATTCCAAAAATCATATAAAGCGGACTTTTAAAAATCATAAAGGTTTCAAAACTTGCTATGCCAAAGGCGCAAAGCGGAAAGGTAAAAGCCCACCACGAAAGCGCGAAATTTAGGCGCGTGAAAACCTTTGAAAGGCTCAGCATTAAAAGCATAAAAAACAAAGCGACAAAATAAAGCATAAGGCTTAACGCGCTATGTCCGCCAAAAAGTGCCGCAAAATCCACCACAAAGATACTTGGCGGAGCGATGAAAATAAACAAAGTCGGCAAAAATTTACTCTCCAAACTTTCTTCAAAAATCAGCCTTGAAGTGATAAGAGCCGTTAAAATGAGCCAAAAAAAGCAGCCCACAGAAAAGAAAAAAAGCGAAAATTCAGGCGTAATTTTTGCCGAATGTCCTGCTAATGGCACGATTAAATTGCCTACTATGGGGATAAACCACGCAGGGCTTAAAAGGTGCTTTTTCATCGCGTTGCTAAACCAAAAGTTGATAACAAAAATGCTTAAAATGAGTTGCAAAAATGAGCTTAAATAAAAGATGATTTTAAGCAAAAAAAGCATTGTGCCATTGTCATTAAAAGCGCCTAAAAATGTCGTAATGATAAGCGCGCCGATAGGAATGGCAGAGAGAAAATTTATCTTTACTTGGTGCGTGATTTCGGCTTTAAAGGCGTTAAAATGCGTGAAAATTTTTGCCACATAAAAGCCAAGCAAAAGCAAAAAAACCGCTACGCTTAAAAAGCCAAAAACAAAACTACAAACCGCAAAAACGGCGTTTAAATCCAAAAAATTCACGCTATCTTTTACGCTAAAAGCAAAAGCCGCGCTTGCTTTTTTAAAGACAAGTGCCAAGCCGCCAAGCCCCATAACGCTGGCAAAAAGCATTATGGGAAAGTGAGCGAGTTTAGAAAGCGAAGCTTCATTTAAGGCTGAATTTGAATTTGTCAAATTCGAATTTGACGCTGTGTTTTCGCTTGAATTTTTATTTGAATTCAAAGCCTTGTTTTCGCCTAAATTTAAGGCGTTTGAGCTGTTTTTCATTTTTTGTCCTTTTGTGCTTTTTTGATGGCTTTTTCTGCTCTTTCGCATTCATCTTTGCTGAGTGTGTGGCGGTGCAAAATGTATTTTGCGCTCACTTTTCCGCTAAACATTGAGCTTAAAAGTGGGCGATTTGCCTTGAAAATAAAGGCTGCTAAATGCCCTATAATGCCAAAGATAATGAGAACAAAGCCAAGATTGTGAAGTTGAGCTACCCAAAAATACGCACTTTCGCTAAGGTTAAATCCAGCTAAATTTTTAAAACTTTTGATAAGCCCTGTAACAAGCAGCAAAAGCAGAGTAAAGCCGATGAAAGCGTAAGCTAGGCGTTGTTCGGGCAGGTATTTTTCGCTAGGCGGTTCTTCGCCGTTTGTAAGCATTGCTTTGATGACTTGGGCGGATTTTTTAAAATCCCCACGCTTTGGAAAAATGTCAAATTCACGCCTTGCAATGTGAAAATAAAGATGAAAAGCGATGAAGGCGCAAAACACCACAGCACCAACATAGTGCGCCACAAGGCTAATGTGATAATCCCCACTCCACGCCATCAGTGGCAACTCGTTTATCATATAGCGTTTAGAAATAGGCAGCTGAAAAAGCCCTGTGATGATGAGTAAAAAGGTGCTTAACGCTATGCCCCAATGCACGGCGCGGTTTTGCAGGCTTTGCCTTTGGATTTTGATTTCGTCTAAATTTAAATTCGTGTTTGAATTTGCCTTTAAATTTGAATTTAAATTCACATTTTCACGCGAATTTTTACTCAAATTTACAGATGAATTTAAGGCTGAATTTTCATTTGAATTTGCTTTCATTCTTTATCCTTTTTTGCTGAATTTTCATCTTTTTTCTTACTCTTTGCCACAGCGATAGCCCCAGCGATAAGCCCAGCCACAGGCGCAAAAAGCACACTTTTTACAAGCGCGGCATCATCGTTGATGAAATTTGGCACATTTAAATTTAAGTGCGGACGCCCGACTTTTTGCGTTTTGCCGTTAAATTCACTTTCAGCAACGCTGTATTTTTCGGCTATGGCTGCGCTTATGTCCTTAAAATCCACGCTTGAAATATAATAAGTGCTTGTGCCGCCATTTTGCTTGTCTCCGTAGATGAATTTCCCAGCTTCTCGCGCCTTTTGCACCTGCGCTAAAATCTTGCTTTTATCATCAAAAATCAGCGCATTTTTAGGGCATTTGCTTTGACAAGCGGGCTTTTGCCCAAGTGCGAGCAAATCCTTACACATATCGCACTTAAACATAGCCCCGCCACCAGCGAGTTTTGGGGCGATTTTAAGATAAATGCCAACGCCTGCTTGCCTTTGAGGTATGCCCCAAGGGCAAGCGTCTCGGCATTTTGCGCCCCCAAAGCAAAAGTTTTCGTCTATATCAACAGCGCCTTTATCGTCCTTGCTGATGACACCAAAGGGGCAGATTTTTTGACAAGTAGGGTCATCACAGTGCATACAGCGGCGCGGCACGAAAACGCTTTTGCCATCTACCTTTACGCTTTCTACAAAGGTAAAATTATAAGGTGTTAGGCGTGAAATATCATCGCGGTTTTTGGAGTAGTCTTCTTTGATTTTTCGCGGAAAATACTCAGGGATTTGTTCGCTCGGCTCGGGAAAGCGTGCTGAGTTTTTGTCCTTGCAAGCACTCACGCAAGCAGGCACAGCTAAATTTACGCAACCATCGCATTTGTCTAAATCGATGATAGAGGCTATGCTCTCGCCTTGTGGCTTTACTATTTTTGAATCCGCACTTAAAAGCGCGGGGCTAAACGCCATAATTTTCATAAAATTTCGTCTTTGCATTTTTATCCTTTAAATTTTTGTGCTATTATTGCAAAAACAAAAACAGCGCAGTGTAACTTTGTTACACGAAAATGGGTAAAATGCAATTTGATTTCAGCTTTTCTTGTGAGCTTTTTAAATTTGGCTGGCTCGGCTTTTTGCGATAAATCGATTTTGATAGGCTCGGCAGACCGCTAACGCTTTTATATCTAGCATAGCTAGTTCATCGGGCGTTAGTTTGTTTTGTGTCATTTCGACTCCTTTAAAAAATCTCTCACATTATACACTATACACTCATTTACCTTCACTAACTCCCATCAACGCCACAAATTTACAAAAATGTCATATAATTTTCTCTTTGTGTGTAATTTTTAAGTAAAATATAGCCAAAAATTTGCGAAATTCAAAAAGGACAGCCAAATGGACAAAGCGACAATCCAAGCCCACAAAATCAGCGATGAAGAGTATGATGAGATTTTAAAGATACTCGGACGCGAGCCAAACCTGCTTGAACTAGGCGTGATAAGTGCTATGTGGAGCGAGCATTGCTCTTATAAATCAAGCAAAAAATACCTGCAAGGCTTTCCTACAAAGGCAAAATGGGTGATTCAAGGACCGGGCGAAAACGCTGGCGTCATCGACATAGGCGGTGGAATGGCGGCGGTTTTCAAGGTAGAAAGCCACAACCACCCGAGCTTCATCGAGCCTTTTGCGGGCGCAGCCACAGGCGTGGGCGGCATAATGCGCGACATTTTCACTATGGGAGCGCGAGTTGTGGCGTCTTTAAATTCGCTTAAATTTGGGGATTTGCACTCCAAAAAGCACGGCAAACACCAAAAATACCTTGTAAAAGGCGTAGTGGAGGGCATAGCGCATTATGGCAACTGTATGGGCGTGCCTACTATCGGCGGGGAGACGAGCTTTGATGAGTGCTTTAACGGCAATATCCTTGTCAATGCCTTTGCGCTGGGCGTTTGCAAAAGCAAGGATATATTTTACGCCAAAGCCGAAGGCGTGGGAAATTCAGTGATTTATGTCGGCTCAAAGACAGGCAGAGACGGGCTTGGCGGTGCTGTGATGGCAAGTGATAGCTTCAATGAAGCGAGCAAAGCCTTGCGCCCCACAGTGCAAATCGGCGACCCCTTTGCCGAAAAGCTCTTAATGGAGGCGTGTTTGGAGCTGTTTGAAAAGGATTTCATCGTAGGCATACAAGATATGGGTGCGGCTGGGCTTACTTCAAGCAGCTTTGAAATGGCAGGGCGCAGCGGCAGCGGAATGCGGCTATACCTTGACAAAGTGCCTATGCGCGAAAGCGGTATGTCGCCTTATGAGCTAATGTTAAGCGAAAGCCAAGAGCGAATGCTTATCTGCGCGAAAAAAGGCTTTGAACGCCAAATCATCGATATTTTCGCTAAGTGGAATTTAGACGCGGCGATAATCGGCGAGGTAACAAATAGCGGTAAAATGGAGCTTTTCTGGCAAGATGAGCAAGTAGCTCTCGTGCCTATCGCGCCTTTGAGCGAGAAAGCTCCGATTTTAAGCCGTCCTACTGCAAAGCCAAAGTATTTAGATGAGCTTAAAAACTATGAATTTAAGCTCAAAATGTCCGCTCAAAATGCCATTTTAGCACTACTTGCAAATGAAAACATAAGCGATAAAGCCTATATTTACGAGCAATTTGACTCATCAGTTGGCACAAACACCATAAAAGCGGACGGCGCACTAGGTGCAAGCGTGCTTCGTGTCAAGGAAAACGGCGCGACGCTTGCTATGGCTTGCGAGTGCAACTCACGGCTGAATTTCATCGACCCTAAAAACGGAGCGGCTTTAAATGTCGCAGCTGTGGGGCGTAAAATCGCTTGTGCGGGTGCAAAAGCTTTGGCGATAAGCGATTGCCTAAACTATGGCAACCCGCAAAACCCCGAAGTTATGTGGCAGTTCGCGCAAGGCTGTGAGGGCATAAAAGAAGCCTGCAAAGCCCTAAATATGCCTGTTGTAAGCGGAAATGTGTCGCTGTATAACGAAAGCGAGGGCGTAAGCATATATCCAAGCCCTACCATAGTGGGAGTAGGGCTTAATGCAAACGCTCAAAATGCGCTCAAATCTTGTTTTAGCGATGAAAATATCCCTGTGTATCTTTTGGGCGAGACGAGGGGCGAGTTTGCTGGCTCGTTGATTGCTAAGGTGCAGGATAGGGCTGTGGCTGGTAGGCTTGGGGAGTGCGATTACGCCAAAGAACGCGCCTTGTGGGATTTGCTCTTTGAGGCAAATGAGGCGAGAATTTTACACTGCGCAAATAGCGTGGGCGTTGGCGGTGTGGCGGTTGGGCTGGCAAAAATGTGCGCGATTTCAAATTTTGGGCTTGAAATAGGGCAAATTTTTGATGATGAAAAATTGCTTTTTGATGAAAGCCCTAGCCGTGCTGTTGTGGGCGTTTTAAACGAGGAAGAGTTTTTAAATTTAGCGCAAAAATTCAGCCTTAAAGCGACAAAAATCGGCACAAGCACAAGGGCGCAAAAATTCATACTTGGAAAAAGCGTAAATCTTGACACCGCCGAGCTTAAACGCGTTTATTTTGGCGCATTTAAAGAGATGATGAGGTAAAAATGTTTGCTTATGTTTTGCTGATTTTGGCTGTGGTGGCTTTTTATTATTATTTTAAAACTTATGGCAAAGAGGACTTTTTAGGGCGAGCAAGTCGCGGTGCAAAGGGCTTTGGCAAGGGTTTTATGCAAGGGGTAATGGAAGAGCGGATGGACGATTTTCGCCGCAAGATGAACTACTATGTCGTGGCACTTTTAGCAAAAATCGCCAAAAGCGATGGACGCGTGAGTGAGCGCGAGGCTGATATGATACGACAAATTCTAAACGCTAACGCAAAAGATAGCCGTGAAAGAGAGTTTTTAAAGGCGAGTTTTAACGAGCATAAAGAGAATTTAAACGACACGGCGAGTGTAGCGCGTGAATTTGTGCGCGAAGTGCCGCTGCCACACAACGAACGGCTCAATGTCCTTAATGTGCTGATTTTTATGGCGGGCATTGACGGGCAGTTTAATGAAGTGAAAATCACGCTTTTAAGCGACATAGCGCGCTCTTTTGGCATAAATTCGCGTGAATTTGAAACCCTGCTTAACAACATAAAAAGCTTTAAAAACGAGGGCAAAAGCCTAAATTTAGACGAGGCTTATAACATTTTAGAGCTTGAAAAAGGCGCTGATTTGACTCAGCTTAAAAAAAGATACAGAGAGCTTGCTAAACGCTATCACCCCGACATTTTAAACGCTAACAATGTGAGTGAAAAAGAGCTAAAAGAGGGCGCGCGTAAATTTCAGCAAATAAATGAAGCCTATGAGCTTGTGAAAAGGCATTTGGAGGTGTAAAATTTTGATTTATATTGATTCTTACAAACTTAACAATTATAAACTAAATTCAGCTATAATCTCTAAAAAAGGATAGCAATGCTTAATCAAAGCGAAATAAAAGCACTTCAAGAAATAGAAAGCAAATACTATATGCAGCCTATCTTAAAGGCTATAAGCACTGACTTAAATAACAAAAAAATCACACTTGTAACTTGTTTTAATTATCTTTATGAATACCTTGTTAATTCCAAAGAAGCCGTAGAAAAGCTTATCCAAGCACGAGTTGCAAGGGGCGAGATACGAGATGCAAGCCAGGCTCGAAAAAGTATAGCAGGTGGAGCGTTTTCAAGTCTTATCAACATAGGGGAATGTTTAAATTTTTTGATTGTGCTTTTATCGGCAAAGATATTAAAACAGATAAATTTATCAAACCTTTGAGTTATATTTTAGATTTTATAAGCGAGAGGCTTTGATGAATGATTTAGAGTTAAAAAATCATCTTACAAATCAAAGCACAAAATACGATTTTGCAGGGCAAAATTATGCGTCAATGTATCCAAATTTACATAAATATCCAGCCACAATGTTGCCACAAATCGGGCTTGAACTTTTAAAGGATTTTAAGGCAAGCAAAACGAATTTGCTCGACCCTTATTGTGGCAGCGGCAGTAGTTTTATTAGCGGTGTAGAATACGGCATTAAGGACTTTGTGGGCTTTGATTTAAATCCTTTGGCGATAATGATTTCAAGGGCGAAATTAAGTTTTATTGATAAAAATAAGCTTTTAAAACATAAAGACAATTTGCTTAAAAAAATTACCACAAACATTGATGAGTTGGATTTTTCGCCGCTTTTAAACATTACAAATCTTGATTTTTGGATAGAAAAAAACGCCCAAAATGCCTTGCTTGGCATTTTTGCCCACATTAAAAATATCACTGATTTAAACACGCAAAACCTTTTTATTTTGGCATTTAGTGAGACTTTAAGAGAGGCAAGTTTTGTGCGAAATAACGAATTTAAGCTTTTTAGAATGCGAAATTTTGAGCGATACAAACCAAATGTCAATGAAATTTTTGAGCGAAAAATAGAAACAATCACGCAAAATTATTTGAATTTTTATCAAGCTAAAATGCAAAATGTCAGTTTTGCGCTCCATAATGCAAGTTTTACAAAAAGGGGTAAAAAATTTGACACTATCCTTACAAGCCCACCGTATGGGGATTCAAAAACCACCGTTGCGTATGGGCAGTTTTCAACCTTTATCAACGAATGGCTTGGTTTTAAAGAAGCAAGGAAATTAGACAGAGAGCTTTTAGGTGGCAAAAGGGCGATAAAACTTTATGAAAAAGAGTGTATGAAGGATTATATCAACGATATAGCGCAAATTGACAAAAAAAGAGCTATGGAAATTTCAAGCTTTTATTTTGATTTAGAACAAAGCATTAAGGCACTTGCTCGTTGTGTCGGCGAAAATGGAAAGGTGTTTTTTGTGGTTGGAAATCGAACGGTTAAAGGCATCACTTTGCCTACGGATAAATTCATAACACAAACCTTTGCTGATAATGGCTTTAAACACATTGCAACCTTGCAACGAAAGATTTCAAATAAGGCGATGCCGCTTAAAAACTCGCCCACAAACCAAAAAGGCGTTTTAGCCCAAACGATGAATGATGAATTTATCATCATCTGCGAGAAGAAATATAAAGAAAATATCCAAAATTTAAGTTTGAATGTGAGTTAGGATAAAATAAAAATTCAAGGCTTAAATTCACAAAATTTTGCTAAAATTAGTGCGAATTTAATTTGTAAAGAGAGAAAATGAAAAAAGCATTACTGAGCGTGAGCGATAAAACAGGCATTGTGAAGTTTGCCAAAAGCCTTGTGGATTTGGGCTTTGAGCTGCTTTCCACAGGCGGGACATACAAGCTTTTGCGAGAAAGTAGCATTTTGGTGCAAGAAGTGAGTGATTTTACGGGCAGTGCCGAGCTTTTTGACGGGCGCGTGAAAACCCTGCACCCTAAAATTCACGGCGCGATTTTACACAAAAGAGACGATGAAAAGCACTTGCAAGAAGCGCGAGATAACGATATATCAAGCATTGACTTGCTTTGCGTGAATTTGTATCCTTTTGAAAGCACGACAAAAAGGACAGATGAGCTTGATGAGATAGTTGAAAATATCGACATAGGCGGACCTGCGATGATAAGAAGCGGGGCAAAAAACTACAAAAGCGTCATCGTGGTGTGCGACATAAAAGACTATGAAAGCGTGATTTGCAAGATAAAAAGCGGCGAAGATGATGAGAAATTCAGGCTAAATTTGATGATAAAAGCCTACGAACACACAGCCAGCTATGATAGTTTCATCGCTAATTATATGAACGAGCGATTTTTTGGGGGTTTTGGCGAACGCAAATTCATAGTCGGCAAAAAGGTTTTTGAGACAAAATACGGCGAAAATCCGCACCAAAAGGGCGCGCTTTACGAGTTTGAGAGCTTTTTTAGCCAGCATTTTAAGGCGCTTAAAGGCGAGGCGAGTTTTAACAATCTCACCGATATAAACGCCGCCACTCATCTTGCCAGCTCTTTTGGCGAGCGTGCGGCTGTGGCTATCGTCAAGCACGGCAACCCCTGCGGTTTTGCACTCAAAGACAGCTTGCTTGAAAGCTACACGCAAGCGTTAAAATGCGACAGCATAAGCGCTTATGGCGGTGTGGTGGCGATTAACGGCACGCTTGATGAGAATTTAGCGCGCAAAATCAACGAAATTTATGTCGAGGTTATCATCGCCGCAAATGTCGATGAAAGGGCACTTAGCGTGTTTGAGAGCAAGAAGCGCATTAAGATTTTCACGCAAGAGGCTGAATTTTTGTGCGTGAAGCGAGACAAGTATGATTTTAAGCACATTTTGGGCGGTTTTGTGTATCAAAACGCCGATGAAGTGGCTACCAGCGAGCTAGCAAATGCCGAGCAAAAAAGCCAAAGAAGTGCCAGCACAAACGAGCTAAAAGACCTTGACATAGCCATCAAAATCGCCGCTCTTACAAAATCCAACAATGTCGTGTATGTCAAAGACGGCGCAATGGTTGCCATAGGTATGGGAATGACAAGCCGCATAGACGCCGCAAAAGCCGCTATAAGCAAGGCTACACAAATGGGACTTGACTTAAATGGCTGTGTGCTAGCGAGCGAGGCGTTTTTTCCTTTCCGCGACAGCGTAGATGAGGCGAGCAAGGTGGGCGTGCGCGCCATAGCCCAGCCCGGTGGCAGCATACGCGATGATGAAGTGATACAAGCAGCCGATGAATACGGCATCGCGCTTTATTTCACAGGCGTGCGCCACTTTTTGCATTAGGGCTAAATTTGGTTTAACTCATCACCATAAAGTTAAATTTAAGCAAATTTTTGCTATCATTATGGATAAAAATTCCAAAGGCAAACAAGTGCAAACCTATGATAAAACAGCCCTTTTGGGCTTTGTTTTTACCCAAAATGCTTTGAAAAATCTTTTCGCAACACTTGCCCATAAAGCTATAACGAGAATTACTCTCTCTCTCTCTCTCTCGTTACTCGCACTTTTTGGCACGCCTTTGCGTTAAATTTAAAGGGCTTTTTACTCATTTTATCGTAGTTTTATCTCGTTTTATTTTAGATTTTGCTCATTTCATCGCGATTTCATCTCATCTTGTCGCAAATTTTTCTTATTTCATCGTAGTTTTTTCTCGTCTTTTTGTAGTTGCTTTTCGTTGTATCATAGTTTTAAATTATCTTTTCACTCACAAAAGGCATTTTTTAGGGCATTATGCCTTTTTGAAATTTTTAAAGGTTTTATTTTTAGGCTTTTTGCGCTTGTCATTGCGAGCCGTTTTTGCAAAAACGGCGAATTTTGTCATTTTGAGCAAAGCGACCCAACGGGTTGCAAGGCGCAAGCCGCAGCAAAAAAATCCAAAGAATTTAAGATATGCTTTGTTTTTGGATACTTCGCTAACGCTCAGTATGACAAAATTTATGACACAAAGAGTGTTTGGTATGACAAAACAAATCGGTATGGTAAATTTAGGTTGTCGCCTAAATTTTTGAAACAAATGAAAAATTTAAAAAATTTAAAGAATTTGCAAATTTTTTAAAAAAATTTTATTAGAGGTGCAAAAACGACATTATGTGTCGCAGGGCTGTGTTACAATGAGATTGTTTAAACGAAAATTTGCGCTTTAAAAGCGTGAAAAGTGGCTAAAAGCGTTGCGAAAGTGTGCTAACAAAGCTAAAAGTGGGATTAGGCGGATAAAAATCTTGCTGAAAGCATTTAAAGCGTGATTAGCTAGCTTGAAAAGTTTGCTCAAAGCTATTAAAAAGTGATGAGACAGATAAAAAGCTTGTCAAAAGCCTTTAAAATAGCTAAAAGTAGCTTGAAAAGTTCACTGAAAGCCATATTTAGCTAGCTTAAAAGGTGTGAGATTGCCAAAATCGCACTTTAAAGCCGAGCAAAAAGCACTTATAGAGTTTAACGCAAAAGCGTGTTAGCCAGCTTAAAAGCGTTTAAAGCTACTTTAAATAGCCTTTTAAAGCTGAATTTTCGTTTGAGATAAAATTTTTATAAAGGAGAGAAAGGTAAAAGTTTCGTTTAGGCAAGAGCAAGCGTTGGTT